>Ga0210387_10000077_pt1 | contig 70277 bp, 80 predicted proteins | sample IncBWC7OmetaG_FD_160108 | JGI IMG/M metagenome (GOLD analysis project Ga0210387, IMG submission 160108) | Forest soil microbial communities from Barre Woods Harvard Forest LTER site, Petersham, Massachusetts, United States - Inc-BW-C-7-O ... | reverse complement strand
CCGCAGACTTGGCGGAGGTACATCAATGCAACCCCCTTCTTTTCATTTTGTTGCATTGAATCAATGTACCCAAATTAGCTGCCGGTACCAACCTTGAACTATCCACATGTCCAACTGGCCGTGATAGTCCTTCCTGCATGGCCGCCTTTCTTGCATTGCATCTCACTGCGTATTCTACTGCATATCTCGAGGTCCGTTAACATTGTATGAATCTCTACATTCACACCTTACGCATCTTATTTTAAGGGAACTTGGGTGTGGCTTGCCGACCACGATCTCGATGGAGACGGTTCCTCCCAGATTACCTTATTCTCTGGTCGTGGAATACTCTCTGAATCTGCTGGACCTGTGTGGATGATTGGCACCGGTATGTTCAAGGCTTTCATGCATGGTATCAATCTAATGTCTCGTTTATCCAAAAGCGTGTGAGCCCTAGCACCCGGCTTGCAAAGTGTGCTGTGACTGATATTTCTTCTAGCCGAACATCACACTCTCTACCAGTATAGTTTGGTGAATGCTAAGAATCATTATATGGGCCTGATACAGACCGAGACAGTAAGAGGCCAGTTGTCAGTGGTGATTCGGAAACTTACCACGGCACTTTAGCCATACTACCAGCCCTCACCGGCCGCTCCTGTGCCCTTTACTGTCAACAGCGCCTTCCATGACCCTACGTTCTCCAGTGATATCACCTCCGCTTGGGCCCTTAGAGTACAATCATCGACAGACATCCTCGTATTTGGTAAGTTTGAAATTGCAATATCGGTAATTGAAGTGTCTAACACATCTTTCGGTTGTTTTAGGTGCTGGTCTCTACAGTTTCTATCGAGACTATGTGCAGACTTGCTTGACCACCAGTGATTGCCAGGACCAGATCGTGAACATTGATTCTGACTCGAGCATTCACATTTACAGTCTCTCAACAGTCGGAACCACTTTCCAAGTGAGTGTTAACGAAAACGGTATCGTTAACCAGAGCGGAAACGTGAATGGCTTTGCGTCGACTGTGACCCTTTGGAGCCCGTGAGTCATACATAGTCATGAAACTTCGTTCGACACTAGAATTTGCAGGTGGTTATCACTCCTTATTCCACTCTTTCAAAGTTAGTTCCACTCTCGTTCTATAATTTAATCCGACTCCTTTGTTTTACAATAAAATAACTTGGACAGCGGTCACTGGCAAGGGTATTGAACGGCTTACTAAACGAAGACTTAGAAGCGGATGTTATCAACAGAGGCCATAGCCAAATAAACATGAATGTAATATATCAATATAACATGGCAAGGCAATCAGCACTGTGTGACTCAAAACAAGTTGAACAACGAGTGGGAGATATGATATAACAATGACCGGAACTCTGGATGTCGAGTAAGATTCAATTAGCTCGAACAAAAAACAAATATTGAGATCCGTAGATCCACCACTCCGGGAAAGCGTGTCATCCTTGTGCAGGGGCCATGCTAATCTTCTCTGTATCGTTCCAAATGTTTTCGTATGTCACCCCGTAAGGGACATTCACTGTTGTGTAAGTGTGGTACTGACCATCAATGTTGTGTGTTTTGCTTAGCTCACGGGGTACCATGTCACGCGGGAGCCCTAATAAACGATTGGAAATATTGTTCGGCAATGAATCGCAAAGATACGAAAGGTGTAATTTCCTGCGGCTTGACCTGATTGTTGTGGACTCATTTTTTCAAGGCCTGCACAGTGCAGAACGAGAAAGGGCCGGGGGGACGAGAAATACAGCGGAACAATAAGTATACATTTCATTCAAATTTCATTCTGCAAAACGTCCAATTGATTTTCCGAGAGCTGCCCCTGGATCGGAGCATCGTAAGCGGATGTTGGAAGAGGCACAAGTGGAAGAGAGATGTCTTTAATAATCGGTATAACCAGAACTCAACCAACGCCCAAGTCGTATATTGACCTGTTGCCCATTGTGTATGTATGATCTGGGGCTGTCTTATTACTTGAGGGGTTTCCCCATGCTGTTTAGAGCCCTGGGAAGGACGAGAGTACGTATGATTCAGTATGAAAGTTGGCCGGACATTAGGCCCTGAATAAGATACATTCCAATGGCGAGATCTGTAGAATCGAGAGCCCCCCGAAACTGGGTATAGGTCCCTAGAAGGCACGGAAGGGTTATGAAATCCAATTAACGAGAGGATTGAGCTGCTGACCATATCTGCAAAAGGTTCTCATTGGAGAGCTTCGATTTTACAAAGTGTCCCGAGGTCTAGCACCAGCAGAAATTTGGATCAGGAAGAACTGAGGCGTGATAGCAATCGAGCGCTCAAAAGGCCATTTGTAGGATGAGGCCATGAAATTTGACCTTGTCCTGAGGTGTGAATGGTGGAGGAAGATTTAGGCATTAACTTAAACATGCCAGTATTGGGCTATGCCTTCTGACTCCCGATTAATAGTCAAACTGCAAGCCAGAACCCAACCAAAATCAATTAACACAGACAGCCAAAAATCCATGTTTATTGACTAATGCTTGAGTTACCTTTTTGCCTTGGCATCCAACCCACGAATGGGACAGCAATGATCACCCCCGCCTCCGGGAGCCAACCCTTTCCGTATCTGCGATATTGAAAATCGGATATTCTACTAGTATAGGGCAAGGTTCGTGCCAAAGAATACCCTCTCCAGTGAAAATGACAGGTTTCAGACGGCACGAGTGAGCGAGTATCTGGGAAACTCCGCTGGTGACCGGTCGAATGGCAGCTGGTGGACGTCGGTGGACAATTCCAATGGACATGTTATGTATTTGTAATTATGTATTCCGCTTATTTTAGATCACGTTACCAGACGCGACTGCAACAAACATTAAAACAAGAACAAATAACACGACCCCTTTGTTGAGTCAAAGACGGGCGTGAACCGCATGCACATCTTTGTCCCTTCTTCTCTTTTCTTCCTCGCCGACTTGACACAGAATATCAATGTCGTCCAAAGTCAAGCGAACATACGGCTCTCGTCCCAACAGACCCCCTTTGTCATCCTCTCCACAATCTTCCCTCTCCTCGTCTCCAGCTCCAGCCTCATTCACCGCGAAACGAAAGAGACCCCTCAACGAGCAGCTTTCTTTCAAGAACCTACCCCCGCCACCCAAACGCGCCAAATCGACCTCATCTTGCCAGCAGAAACACAAACACAAACAGAAAACACTCACGCAGCTCCATTTCTGCATTGACACGACCATCCTGCGAACATGTCCTTTATGCGATCTGTCGTATACCAAGGGCGTGCCGGATGATGAAAATCTACATAGGATGCATTGTGCGAGGGTACGGAAAGGGATGGAGTGGGGGAGAGAGGAGGAGAAAGAGAAGATCAAGGCGGGGGTGATCGAGCTCGCTACTGGGGTGAGGTTGAAAGATGGGAGGAAGGGTCGGATTATTTGTTTTAAAGCGGATGTTCGTGGGAAGATTGGGTTCAAGGTATTTCATTTCCAGATTTGCTCGCTAGAGTACAACAAAGTCTAAATGATCTGATCCTAACATCCAGCTTACCATGCTACTTGAAACAATCAGCCTCGCCTTATCCTCACCAGCGTTAACACCATCCATCCTGCAAGCCTCCAAAGCCTACCTATTCCTCCTTCCCCCAACCTCGCCCACGTCCTCCCGTGAGAAGATCGTAGGGTGCGTCATCGCCCAGCGAATCTCAACGGCGATGGCCATTGCCTCGCCAGCTGAATGCATTTCCGCATGCAAACCCGAAGCCCCATCCTCATCTTCCCCTTTCACGTCTTCTCTGCCGCTCTCCCCCGCCCCAACACCGACTGCGACCTTAATAGCCGTAGACACCAGTACAGGCCTCTTCTGCCACCCAGCACCCCTCCCGACCCCCCTCGGCATCCCGCGCCTCTTCGTACCGTCCACACACCGCCGGCAAGGCATCGCAAGTAAGCTTCTCTCTACTGCTGCTGAGACGTTCATCCATGGATGCCCGTTGGACCCGAGGAAGGGCCAGGTAGCGTTTACCCAGCCAACTGGAGATGGGGGTGCCGTTATGTGTGAATGGGGTGGGGGTGGAGTTAGGATTTATGAGGAGTAGATGTAGAGTGAGAGGAAGGCGAAGACAATGCTCTATCTTTATTCCTATCTGCGGGTTGACCGATTTGTGATGAGCATAAATTACGATATTAAATGTATTCCGCACCATTGCACTAGTAATCTCCGTAGTACTCTGTGACCCAGCCTAGAACGACAGGACGGATAGAGCAGATGAGAACACAGGCCAATACAAAACACAGGGCAAGTAGGAGGAGGGTATCACGTGCTGCCGGTGCATAGCCAATTAGCTTGCAATAAACAGCAGGCTATAACTGCATTCGACTCGGAGCTACCGAGGAACCTGCTTACTCATTGGAATCTGTTCAAGTCCACTACGATGCCGTTTTGACCTCGACGTCTTGCGTCTACTCTGTTTTCCACGATTTGAATTCGGACTGGGACTCGGAGTGCGGAGCAGACCTTGGAGGACCTGCCAGTCCGAGTAAGGTTGAGAGGGTGCTTCGCTTGAATTTGTATTCCAGGGTGCCATCGAAAGGTCTGAGTCTGATGCGGAAGGAGGAAGAAGAGTATCGGACATGTGGCGGGGGTTAACGTAGGCCTTGTGGGTTCCTCGAGGTTGCGGCGATGAAACGAGCACTGATGCGTGCAGTGGGGAACGAGGATGAAGGGTGTCTGTAGGTGCAAGCTCGAGGGCAAGGTTGAAACGACACAGAGATGTTTAGAGAGATGTACTAGTAGCGGATGAACGATGGGTCATGTACAAGCAAGATCTAGCATAAAGGCTCGAAGAATAAGGTCGGGGGTACGCTTTGTCAGTTCTCGATAGAGAGTTTCACCATAAAGGACGAAACCGACGACTTGCTGACAAAAGGAAACAATGGCAAGGATTATATATTGAGCGACAAGGATCGATCAATCCGAGTCGGAGTTGACGGCCTCTGTTTGTCTATCCTCTCCGATCCAAACACCCTCAACTGATCAGGCGAGTCGGTGAGATTACCTGAGATTCTTTGCTTTCTCTGAGTCCAGATGACGTTATGCAAGACTCCTTAAGGCGTTCGTTCTTTGAAGTGAGCCGTACATAGCGCGCCAGTACAAACATCACACAAAAGGACATACTGACTTCAATGACTCACGACTTGCTCTGACTTGCTCACGACAGGTTGAGATGATGAAAGGCTGTGATTGGGATTCGTGAAGGGAAGGAAAGATATCGAATAATTCGGGGTCTACATTGGGCTGGGTAACTCGCCGACATACAAGCTAAGGAAACAGAAGATGCATAACTATGTGATCACTAACACGCTTTGCTCACGCCCTTTGAGGTATTCCGCAAAGCGAAGTTTCAACGACTCGACCTCCAATCATGTGCTCGCAATAGATTTATTTCCCCCATCTTTGGCTGTCAAAAAATTGACGAGGGTTTCCTGCGTCCACGCTGCCATACCAGCCAAATGAACATTGGTCTTGATGCCAGCGTCAAAGAAAGCGCGAAGGAGATGAGTCATGGGTGGCAAGCACGTTCGTAGAAACACCTTTGGGTTGGTCTGGGACAGCGATGACGAAGCGGCTGTTCGGAGTGTGGCTACTGGATGCCTCTTCGAGTTTGAATGGTTTGAAGGCTGTGCCTGGTTATCCTATTCCATAAAGCAACCTGAATTCCAAGGTGACGGACAACAGAATGAAAACATACAGGCGTGTTCCTTATGTGCCCCATCACTTCTGCACTGGTCAGCTTCTGGAGGGTATATATGTAGTCAATCTGCCACACCAAAGTACAAATCAAACATGAAACCTACCACCTTTCCCATAACCTTGGCCCTTTCCACCCTGCCCGAGGCAGAATTTGCAGTTCGCAGATGCGTGCTGTGTTCGGTCACGTATTTATAAATATACGATTTGAGGCAACGGATACGCTCGGTGCTTTCCGGCATTTGAGCAAATTCAGGAAATTCCCGAATAACCTGCTTGGGTGATCAGCAAATACTCTGTTGAATAAAAGGGCAGTTTGATTAGGGTACACACCTCACGTTTGAACAGTTCGTAGTTATGATCTTGACGCGAAGCAAGAATAGTGAAATCGAAATATTTGTGAGCTAGACGACGCAAAGTTTTCTGTTTGAGAGTTGTGCAAATAGGGGAGATCATTGAAATTGCATGGGATGTAGAAGTGATAAATGTCAGCTGACCTTCATGGTATAGAACAACTCCTCGCGATTACTGAGACCCATAGCATCTCGGAAAACATTCTTGCGGGACTAGCAACACCATGGTCACAGCGGTCAATTAATTGACAGTGGTGCTTGATTTGACAATGATTAGATAATATTCACTTGCCTTTCTGACACGCGTTCCCTTGCTGTGAGTGCCTACAGAATTGGTATTAAGAAGGGAGTGCAATAGAAAAGATGATAAGTAGTTACTGACGGGCCATGAAGGTGGAAGGGAAAACCAAATTTCGGAGATGGGATGAGCAACAAAGTTGAGCTAAATAGCCATTCAGCTTGAGGTAAAGAAGGGGCCAACAGGGGCCAATCATTCTGGAAATCTTCCTGGCCAGGCATTTGAACCAACTACCCTTCTCTTGACCTAATACCAAAGAAAGTCTAGCCAATAGGATCGCTAGGTTCAGTCTCGTTCAAGTTATGACCATTGTCGAATTCGAGATTCACCATATTTCGGCAATGTTTCCCGGTGATGTTAATAGATAGCTTCCAATGACTTGCTGTGACTCAAACCTCTTATATCAATATTCTCTCACGGATCATCAATATCGGTCATGCAGCGTCCAGCTCGCCGAGTCAGAATTTGATTCACTGTTGATTCACCGAGTCAGGTTGGAGTCAGGGTCCTGCAACTAGTACCAAACGTTACCCAGCCCTAAACCGTTTTAATGCTTGGTATATAAATGCCAGTACTCGGTGTCTGAACCTCGGGCCGGTGATCGTCCTTGTCTTGACTCTTTAATTCTTCCATATTAATTTCTCCCACACTGGCATTGAAATTAACAGAAGCTCACTCTGGACGTAATGATTTCGATATATGAAATGTAAGGAGGTGCGATGCATCATGAACGGAGTTTTGGTATCGCCTCCCTTTTACAATCCGGAAGATCGCCGCTATCTAGTTTATCGGAGCTTTCAAGCTTTGTGCTCATCCGATGGCAGTTAATTTGATTATGTAAGCAAGTTTTCATGGATTGTTTGGCAAGGACGATGGAAGTAAATATCACATGGCAAAAGTTGTTGGCCCCAGGTTATCTCGTTGGCAGACTCGGAACTTACGACATTCATCAATGTCAAATTCAGACTTCCCTCGCTGTTATGTACATGGACCATAATACACGGTGTCACGCTTCACCTTCAACTTCAAGAAACGTCAGCAAATGTTGGTGCCACTTGGTGGTGCTATCTCTCAAACTACCAATACATAGTTGAAATGTTAAACAACATACTTAGAACAGAACGCAATAAATAATCTATTCCCGTCAAGACATCTCAATACGCGGCATCAGGTCCCTCACACAAAGTTTCAAGGAAAATCTTCAAGTCTGCCTGGTTGATCTCCAGCACGCTAGTATCGAAAGACACGTGGCGCGTTCGGGCATTACTCCGCTCTTTTGCGTCGAGGAACGCAAGACCGAATTCACTGTGTAAGTATATTAATCAGTTAATAACGTGAAGAAAATCAATCCACCCACTTCTTCCGTACATCACCGAAATCCAACGCAGCCATAACACCCACAATGATATACGTCTCTGTTCCCTCATTCAAACACGCAACAACAAACGGCAAGCTCTTCCTCTTACTCCTGGTGCTGACGCTCGTACCGGGTAGCCGATCCCGCAGTGCATCCACAAGCCACAGCGCCAGGCGCGAGAGCACTCCAGGGTGTGCGAATAGCGCGAGGTCGGGGCCCTGAGTGAGAACGACGACGCGGTGGTTCCGCATCGTGCGGATGTCCTGTTTATCGATGATGGAGGTGCCTTGTCGGATGATGGCGCGGTGGAGGGACATTGAGAGGTTGAGAGCTTCGCGCAATGGGACAATGCTGTGATCGATGTTTGTCAGGAATAGCATATTTCGAAATATGAAATTTCCATCGCTTACTCGCTGAGCGCATCGAATGCAGTCCAGAAATTCTTCACCCACCATTCCACTTCCGTCTTCCCTTGCGTCTCTTCCTCGCCCTCTTCCTCGCCTTCTCCGACCCTCTTCACCTTCCGCGCCCCACCGCTCCCCACTTCACTCCCAGGCGGCACATTTTCCCTCTCATCGTCCCTCCCCCGCTTCCTCCCTTCCCTGGCCCCATCCCAAACCCTCCCACCACCAAACCATTCCCCACCATTCCTTGCCCCCTCCACCTCCACCTCCATCCGCACACCCCCCGCAACATCCAGCAGAGCGTTGATACCTTCCACAGCGTCGGCTGCGGATAAAGGCTGTGAGCGATAACCGTAACACCGCATGAAGGAGGGGTAAGAAAGCTCGACGAGTCCGTACTCGGGGGCGATGGCGTTCAGCTTAGAGAGGAGCTGTTTTTTGAGGTCCATGTCCATGTGGGAATAGGGTTGTTGGGTTTGCGGGATGGAGAATCTAACAAAAGAAATTTAGTAAAGCTCCCTTGAAAACACACTAGCCAAACCCAACCCCATTTTAGCTAATAGACCTGTCAATCTTTTTCGGCCTCTCTCTTTCCAAATCCCCAATTTGCTCGCAACATAACTAGAATGGTACATTGCATCATACAGCGTCCAATGCCGGAAAAGCATGAATCGCAACTCCTCTGTTGTACGTACACTGATGTCGTCCGGGTTGAGCGAGATGAGGGAGTTATCGTTGTTGGCAGGAGGTGGAGGATTCAGCCGGAAAACCTCGTCATAGTAGATGGAGTGGTATGTCTCATAGTATTCGCGAGAGATGCGCGAAGTGGTGTACTGGTAGGTCAGGCCCAGGATTGCGAGCCTGGTGACATTAGAATCACTTGATATAATTGAAGATGTACGCGTACCATAGGAGCTCGTTGTCAATCCGTTCGAGCACGGTGGCGAGGATGTATATCGTACCGGCTGCACTTTGTCCATACCATGTACCAGCCATATAATGTTTTTCGAGTCGCGCAGAATGCAGATCACGTTGTTCTCGCGACATTCGATGTGGTCGCTGGACAGCGGAATGTGTAAGGTGTTGAGAGGGCATACAGGAACAGGGTCCAACGTACCTCATCATCGACTCTACGACGTTTTCCTGAGTTTCGGTCGCCATCACCTATTGACCTGCGTTTGCCAGATGTCCGGCCTTCCCCTTCGTATCCCTGATCCTCGTCCGCGTCTTCTACCCCGCTCTGCTCCTCATCCTCAGAATCATCCTCAGAATCCTCATCCGAATCGGGTTGCGGTTCGTACTAGTCATCACTCAATATCCATATACACCTCATCCAAATGAAATCATTGCTCACCGTTAAAGCTTCCCAAGCCTTCCGTTCTTCATCCAGCTTCTCAGCTTCTCCGTCATCCCACACCACAATTCTCTCGCCATTCTCTCCCGCACCAAACAGACTGGATAAATTCAGAGGTCGTGTAGAGTCGACGATGTGTACGGTCATTCGGGTGCTGAAATCTCCAAACCACTCGGAGGAGGGCAAGTCGAGGATCGCACCCATATTCAGTAGGATAAGTGTATGTAGCTATTGCAAACCATTTTGAGCTGCGCATATAATGAAACGAAACCCACACGCGTACCTCGGAGTACGACATGAGTTCATCCCTGATCCTCTCGAACTCAGCAATGCCAGACACAGGAACGATGCGGTAGATGACATCGTCTTGCTTGAACAAGTCCGCAAGCATACGGGCTGCACAGAGCGCATCAACGTCTGGTGCGACGAGCATAATTACAGATGAAGCCGATGTGAGAGGAGATCGCCTGTGGGCTGTCAGAATGTTGGTATAAGCTTCGGCATAGGATGGGCGCGTCGCAGTCGCCAGGTGTGGCGGTGGGAGGTAGACCATTGGGCGACAGTAAATCCAGCAATTTTCAGAAATGTCAGTTCCAGCAAGCTAAATATTCCAGAGGACAACGCCGACTCCGACAAAGAGGAGAAGCAAACAGTAATACTAGACGCGTTTACATGCACGTGTTCTGACGCGTAACGTCAAATGTGACATGCACGTGATACCTGTCACTATGTCATGGGTGACTGTGACTGGCAGTACCGTGACTCCGTTACTAAGGTCCTTATATACTATTGGTACTCGGGTCTCAAAGCTCCATGGCCAAGATCAGCTCCAGGTTCACATCTGGCCTCCGAATATACGGTTTACCCTTATTCCATTTGACTATTCTGCACAGATCAATCGGAAACTAGGCTGAGCTTGTCACTTGCCCATTGGGCACAAGAGCGAAACAATTGTTTCTTCGATTACCCGTGAAATGGGGTTATCCCGGACCATAGGTTTGTTCATATGTCCAGTGCTCACATGGATCACTTTCCGACTTATAACAACCCCGGCCCCAATCATCCTTCCCTGTTCCATTCTATTCACGTCGCCCCCCATCGCTCACAGATTTTCTCAACTCCTTACTAGGTCAATCATCGTTGTGAACAGTTACGACCCCAACCATCATAACAGCCGAGATATACTAGTCAATATATTTTATTGAATCCTTTGTCTCATGTACTGATCGTATATATCCCAGGCATGTATCTACTGTCCCCCGTCACCCTGGGTGCGCATGTTGCGCCTTCATCTGAACAGGCACTTCACATCCGCGACATCCTTTCCAAAAAACAGGCAGATCTTTTACGGCTTGACCTCGAAGTCACCCGAGTCCAAGCCCTCTTGACCCAACTTATCCACGACCAGGACGAAACCCGCAAATACGTGCAAGTACACCAAGCGTTCCTTGCGCCAATACGCCGGATTCCTCTCGAAATTTTGCAAGAAATATTCATTCATTGTCTCCCAAGTGGCAGATACATCAGACCTGATGCGCTAAAGGCCCCATTACTTCTGGGTCAAATCTGTGTTCTTTGGAGGCGAGCCGCGCTCTCAACTCCCCCACTCTGGAATTCACTCGCCATCCAGTTATCCCAACGCAACTATGATCGTCGTATCGCATTGATGAAATCATGGCTTGCCCGGTCCAGCGAACGTCCAATATCCTTGTTCGCCTACCTTCCGATTGCAGACGATGATGCAATCAACAAATTCCTCCAGATTTTTAACTCTTGCCTCCATCGCTGGAAAAATCTACGGCTGACCCTGCCGCTTCGGTGCAATAATGAAGTGCTCAATGCATTCAATAGGGGCACGCCACTCTTGGAACGATTGGAAATGAGGTTCTCCCCAATTGACTGGGAAGATGCATTACCAGCGGCCGGGAGGCTAAACCTTACGGCACGCTCTGCTCCCCGTCTGCGTAGTTTCTCGTGGAGTTCTCATAATTTTCTCCGCGTCATAATTTCGCTCCACACCACTCAGCTTACCGACATCAATGTGGATTACTCCTTTTCCATCCCCGAGTGCTTAGAAGTTTTACGCCATTGCCCAAAGCTCGTCACTTGCCAATTTCGAGCCATAGGTGAAAGCGCCACGTCCCCGACCGACGTCCCGTTTTCCTCTCCCATCCTTCTTCCCGACCTTCATTCACTCACACTTATTGCGACACAACCGCTCGAAACCTTGTTCGATCACCTCACACTACCTGCTCTGCACACTCTCAAAGTTACTGACATTGGGTACGAAAACAACGATCCCAGAGTGTGGTCCCAGTCGCGATTCACGGCCCTCCTCGAGCGCTCAGAGTGCGCTCTGCAGTATCTCCACCTTCTGAATGTCCTCACATCCGAAGACGAGCTCATACAAACTCTTCAATGGACCACCAATTCGCTCGTTGAGCTTTGGCTTCTGGATTTGAGAGGCATTACGGTGGTCATGGACCGAATACTTAGGCTGCTTACGGCTCGAGAGACGACGGACGGACAGATTGCGTGTCTGTGTCCTAAACTCGAAGTGATGAAACTTGGCAAATGTCTCTCGTCGTCGGATGGTGTCCTTGCGAGCATGGTTGAGTCAAGATGGAAGTTTTCTTCTGTTGGCGAAGGTCTTCTAAATCAAACGCGGGGGCGTCGGGTTGCACGTTTGAAATCTATCAATCCTCGTCTCGACTCGGACCATCCGGACGACATACGTAGATTGGCATCGTTGCGTGAAGGAGGGCTGAAACTTTTGTAATACGCAAAAGTTCACTCCTATGGTGTCAATCACCTCCCAAATTTTGGAGCTCAAAAGGACGCAGCGCCATTGTTAGATTTGGAAGGACACTGATCTTTCCAATTCGTACTTATTCCAACCAAGAAGTTGCAGGGCACTCTTTTTCGTCATTTGACTATACCATTGCTTTGACCAGAGTCAACCTCACATTTTAGTTGGGTGGCAGCAAACTTAGCTGGATCAAGCTTAGAGTCACTGGTATTGAACTCGTACTGACCCGAACCCAATTCGTGAATGATTGAGCTGCGGTGGCATTATAGAGGATGAGGCGATGGTGTGCTTTCCCACCTTTCCTCCAGATAAATCCTTTGTATCCCCCTGGCCCACTGCAATATCCCGCATGTATCAGTCCCAATGTGAAAAACTGAAAAGCCCACTGGAATCGCCCCATTGGAGTCAGACATCTGTTGAGGATTGGTTGGTACCAAAGAAACACTTGCCTGCCCCCAGAATGCCGAGAGAAATAATCAAAGTCGACGTTGACTAATGACTACGTCAGATAACAACACCCGTGAGGAGGAAATAGACCACGTACCCGCCAGAGCTAGGACAAGCTTTATGTAGGGAGGGAAAAGAGCGGTTGTGCGCGTCGGTCACCCGAAGATGGTACAGTAGATGCGAAGGAGAGACGTACCGCACGTTCGTCGAGCGAGAGGTTTCGGAGGACGGTTTGTGTGTGTGCAGTAGGGTCGTCAGGATTAGCCTCGCCAGGCCCAAAACGGACGAAATATCGACCTGCAATAATGATAGTTAGGAAACATGCCAATGGCAATAAATTGGTTCGGGTACCCGTGTCAGTAAATATCTAAAGAATGGTTGTTCAACCACATAGCTTGGGAATAAATGTCACAAAAAAATTATACCTCACGGCCAAATCCACGGAAAGCCCTATTGATATGTGCGATCTCTTCCGCGCGGGCGTCATATATCTTGAAAGACCATGCTAAGAATCCTTCATCAACTTTAGCAAACTGAGAGAACGTTGATGGTTCGGGTTCTGGCTGAGGTTCAGACGGTATTGATAGGATATGGTGTTTGTCTTCCCTGGGTATGTAATTCGAAAGGGCTCTCACAAGAGACATAAAGGAAAGAAGGCAGTACGAACCTGAGGAAGAGGTCATAACGACGTCGCCAGATATGCCACATTTGCTGCACCTCTGCGAAAGTATCGAGGACAGGTTCCCCGTCTGGAGTGTACTCGCTGAATTCTTTGAGGCGTTGAACGAACATGCGGGAGTTTATCCAGGCAAATGGTCGGCGGACCTGTTCGAAAACTGCTATCAGCTTAATTATCCACCATATTTGAATTGGAGAGAGACTTGAGTGCTTACCCATAACACGGGGGAGCCTTCCAGATCCATGATAACCGCGCGGAACGGACGGTGAGTTGCGAATGCTTGGCGCGACACCATGGCCCATATGCCTCCAGGCTCTTCAGCAATGTATCCCAGAGGCTCACCCGCTTCATTGCCTACACAGAGCATACTTTTAGTAGTGGGGAAAATGAAGATGAGGAATCACAGACTGATCGAATATTTATTGGATTGCTCAAACCCCACAAAGATATTCAACATTTCGATCTGTCTGGAATTTCATGCTGCTTAGAACCGCCACAGTACATCACACACGCAGAATCAACCCACCTTTCAATTACGAGAGTGTCATTCCGCAGAAGTAGCCTCTTAAGGCCATCTTCAGGGCTACTGACTGGCGGACGCCGGCTCGTTTCCCATAGCTGTGATTCCTCAATGAAAGGTTTCTGTTCATTCTCAACCGATCTTGGAGGGGGTTGTTGAAAGGAAGTGGGAGGGTTTCGACGCGTCGTTCGCCCAACACCTGTTGTGCGCTCGGTGAACCTGGAGATGGCAAACGTACGGTTGCGTACTAAAATTTGTGACCGAGAACCAACCAAATCGTGGGGGTCAACAGGTACCACGAGCCTTCGACGGAGGGCTCTCGATGTCCTAAATAGCGCAATCATTCCGGCAACATTCTTTCTGGTCAAGAGTCAAGACCAAGTCAAGACTAAGTCAAGCTCTGAAGACCACGTGAGTCACCCGATTTGACCCAAAGCTACTTTTGAAAACTTTTCACTCAAGTTACTGTTGCACTGCATGTAATGCATTGTCGTCGAAAGGTCCTGCCTGTCGTATATTGCGGGTACACCCAAGTTCGCTCAACTGCTACAGCGGTAAAAATAAAAGTAAGTCTCCCCACCAATTCTCTCTACGTCGTCTCACTTTATTCCAGGCCAGATCATGGGATACTCCGCCATCTGAGACTGCTAGCGTCCTACTGAATCCAAGCGAACGGGTACTTCCACCCACAAATTCCACCCTTCCATTAACTTCTGGTACTTCCTCACCTGACCATGTTAACAAATGGGCCGTTCGGAAGTCACAACCTTTGAAAGAGTCTTTCGCTAATACACCTGCCCCGAAAACCAATGAATGGACATCTCCGACACCCCTGGCACCATATACTCGGAGTTCACCTTCCGCCACTCCTCCACGTCCCAGCCTCTCTAAATCGGCGCTCTCTCCCCACACTCCAAAATCATCTTCCGGACTGCCGTCTTTGGACACGAATCTGAATACATGGGATGTACCAATCCCTCCTGCTCCCAAATTACCTCCTTCACGATATACAGTATCTCCTTCCACAAACGCTGACAAATGGACTGCCTCGCAGCCTCCTCCGACGTCGAAATGGGCTAACCCACAAACATCTGCATCTCTATCTTCATCGTCCTCGACGTCTGCTCGGATTCTTCCCTCGAAACAACCTACCAACCTTTCGCAAATGCCCTCCTCCAGTGCACTCAATAGATGGGCTCGCACTGCCGCTCCGGCAGCGTCTGTCCAACAGACAAGAGGCGTGCCTAAACAAGGAACTTCTCAACGATGTCATCCACAACAACAGAATGGATCGCGCCCTTATACACCACGAAATGACTCTCGCCTGCAACGCGATGTTGCACCTCATCAAGCACCTCCTGAAGGTGCAAGACATGTGCCGTACACCTTCGACCGATTCGCACCGCCAAGTAGTAATCCTAGAATTGCTGTACTACAGCATCGGCAGAGGGTGAAGGACCGAGCATTCGGTACTCCTACACCGGATTCTCGGCGTGATCATGATCTGTCTCGCCCACGTGCCGACAGAGAAGCACAGCCGGCAGAATTCCCAAAGAAGCTCCCCAGCATAGAAGAGGGAACGCCCCTTGAATTCTTCGCTGACTTAGAAAACGGTAGGAGTACTCGTGGAGGACGGCCCAATCGAGATGCTTATAAAGAACGGGGCTCCCTTTTATCTCGGTTTCACGAGGACGTTGCTATTCCAACCCATTCCAGGGTGTCATCTGCTTCCCAAAAACTCGATCCCTCAAGGATAAAAAAGAAGCGTATTGTTTTGGAAAAGCGAGTGTCTGTCGATGTGTATATACCGAGCACAGTGTCCGTCGGCACCCTGGCAAGACTTCTCAACGTGCGGTTAGGTATGTAGGTCCCTGAACCGTAAGTCACGCCTTCTTAATTCCTAATGCAGAGAGGTTGCAACGCCAAATGAGACTGGCTGGTATGGCAGAAGAAGCCACTTACGACTATGGTTTGATCACAGCCGCATTCTCCCATACTTGACCATTCTGATGAACCTTATTTTAGTCTTGACGTCCGACTATGCAGTCCTACTGGCAGAAGAATTCGGGCGAAATCCAATTGTCAACGACGAAGCCGCATTCGACATCTACCCATCGTCCGTCCCCTTTTCTCTACGCTCATCCCACTTGCTAATACCTACATCAGTCCACGCCATGCCAACCCCACCACGCTCCCTTCCCGACCCCCAGTGGTAACCATAATGGGCCATGTCGACCATGGTAAGACAACTCTCCTCGACACCCTCCGTTCCTCCTCCGTAGCCAAGGGCGAGGCAGGTGGTATCACCCAACACATTGGCGCCTTCTCTGTTCCAGTTCCGCCAGCGAACGTGAGCGCAGGCGGTCCCCGAACCATTACGTTCCTGGATACTCCCGGGCACGCTGCGTTCTCAGCTATGCGCGCTCGTGGTGCCGGAGTGACCGATATCGTCGTTCTTGTCGTTGCTGCTGATGACGGGATCATGCCTCAGACAAGGGAAGTGATAGAACTCATCAAGAAGGATGAAGGCAAGGTTGGGGTGGTTGTTGCTATCAACAAAGTCGATAAACAGGGTACTGATGTCGTAAGTGATGATACCGGATCGTTTTTGTACACACACCCATGAACACATAACAGGATTCTGTACAAAAGGCGTTGATGGCAGAGAGCATCCAGCTGGAAGTCTTTGGCGGTGATGTTCCTTCTGTCGAAATTTCGGGTTTGACTGGTCATGGGCTTCCGCAGCTGGTGGAAACGTTATCTGCGATGGCAGAACTGCAGGACCTGCGTGCTGAACGAGATGGTCCAGTTCATGGTTACGTTCTTGAGTCCAAGGTTCATAAAGGACTTGGGTCAGTTTTTCCCCCCATCAAGATCCGATGTTTCATATCTAACATTTATTCTTCGATGCTCTAGACCAGTCGCAACAGTCCTGGTTCTTCGTGGATGCCTCATGCCTGGATCACATATCATCAGCGGTGTGAGCCAGGCGAAGGTTCGTGTAATGCATGATCCCACAGGCGCCTCCGTCAAGGCTGCGCATCCGGGCATGGCCATAACCGTATCTGGGTGGAAAACACTTCCGAATGCCGGCGACGAGGTGCTACAAGGGTCTGAAGTGGATATCAAGAAGGCTGTGGTTAATCGTCTCAGAAAGGCGGAGATCGAGGCGTCCTTGGTTGATGTTGAGGCCATAAATATGAACAGACGTCAGGAGAGAGAACGGAGAGAGTTGGAGGCAGAGTTGGGTGAGGATGCGAAGGAGATTGATGAGACACCTGTAGGACCCAAGGAATTGCGACTGATCGTTAAAGGTGATGTGAGTGGGAGTGTCGAGGCTGTTGTGGGGGCTTTGCAAGGAATCGGTAACGGTAAGGCCGTTACGAAGATCGTATCTTCTGGTGTCGGGGACGTTTCTGAATCTGATGTTATGATGGCCAAGGCAGTCGGGGGTAAGCAGATATTCTACTGTGACACTCGTGCAACATGTCATTACTCCTGTAACAGGAACAGTTGTCGGCTTCTCCGTCTCAACACCCAGAGCAATCGAGACTCTAGCTGCTCAGAACAGCGTCCCGACGTGTTCATCAAGCATTATCTACAGATTGATGGACGAAATCAAGAACCGCCTCATTGCATTACTACCAGTCATCATCGAAAAGAGAGTCACAGGCGAAGCGACGGTTCTACAGCTGTTTGACATTCAGCTCAAAGCAAAGCAAAGCAAGAAGGTCGCTGGATGTCGCGTCGTCAATGGAATTATAGAAAAGGCTAGACATGCCAGGGTTGTCAGAGATGGCGTTACGATGCATGAGGGTGTGTTCATTATGATTTCGTGGTGTCGTAGTGCTAACAGCCAAGCTCTGACTGCAGGGTCGTTAGACACAATGCGACATCTGAAGAAAGATGTGGTCGAGGTGCGCAAGGGCTTAGAGTGTGGCCTGAGTTTCTCTGGTTTCGGCGATCTTCGGGAAGGAGACCTTATCCAGATGTATCAAAAGATAGAAAAGCCTGGCGTATTATAGTCGTAAACCGGAGGATTTGTAGATGTTCTAGAGCACAAAATCCCCCTCACAGCCCGACGCGATCACTACTTAAGCTCGTGCTTTATTCGTCTCATCAAGAACAATTTCTTTTGCGCCTATCGTACCCGTTCTACCACCCACTCCAAAGGTCAAACTGATATTACCGAGATCTTGAATAGTTTTCTCCAGAACAGTCCAGCTTCTGGTGTCCTGTTTCTGCAAATGTAATTCGACCTGGATAAAAGCTCTCAGACCGTGGTACGAATGAACGAGAGATATTCTGAGACCTTGGTACCGAAGAATTGGAAGGATGAGGCTGCGGCATCAATGGGACCAAAAAGATCAAGAGTGCGGAGGAATCGCTTCGATTGTGGAAGATAAAGGTCAAGAGACACCTCGGAACCGAGTTAGTAAAGATTGCTTTCGGATACAAGGCTCACGACAATACCTTTGTCTCGTCAAATTTGACCCTACTACGCTCCTTGTCAACGTTTTTTGCAAAGACAGACACATGGACTTTGTCCCGTGTCTGGTAATGGTCTATACGGCAGGTAGTCATGTCTACAGCCTACTTGCCAAGCGAATGAGCATGGGTTCCTTTATTGGCATCAAAAGATATACCACTTCATTTTTGACCTTGGGTGCGAAAAGGTGCCGTCCCACCTTGCATCCCTCTATCTTGAGAAATTCATCGAACTCCAGAACGCGACGTTTACAGCATAGATATCCCTGAACGAGCGGTGTTATTAGATTCAAGTTGCCAGATTCGGGTGATCTGCGGCTACCTTGCTGCCTTCCCTAAAGATCGGCTGCACAAAAATAATAAGCAACTAGTACTAAAGAGAAAAAAGAAAAAAATGTGATCTTACAGGTGCAGGATGATAGGTACAAATCGTCCCTTCTCCGTCCCCATTTCTGTTCAAGGCATGGCTCACAAAAGCAGTTCCACAGCCTCTACGTTGGCATGCGGTACCAGGTTCGACAGAAATATTTAAATCGTCTTCTTCCTCAACGACGGGAGCAGGTGCTGCGACTGGGGTGGATACAGGTGCGAGAGTTTGCTTTGAAGCTCCACCAGATGAGTAGACCTCTTTGCCCGCGATTGACTCCGTGATTGTAACATTCACGTTAGGAGAAGATTTCGGAGCTTCCATTTGAGGTGCGTCGTTAGTGTGACGGTCTGTTTCCATGCATCCCTGTGCATCATCCCGAGTCAATGCTAAGTCGCCGCACTTACAAACCACATTGAACGTACAGGAATTTTCATAAATTCATCAAACTCTAGAACTGGTTTATTCACATCGGAACAGCACGACCAAGACTTGAGTCCCTCATGGAACACCTGTCGATTTAGTCGGGAGTTGGTGGTCACCTTACCAAGTTGAAACAAAGTGCAGCTCACCGGTGTACCTGAGTGATACGTGCAGCCACCACTACTGTTTTCTGCGTATTCTTGCCTGCAACCTTTCCGTGTGCAACGCGGCATTGCGGTCGGTGAAGAACACGTATAACAGTAAACCTGAGTAAATTCAAAGTTTCTAGACAATTCTTGTATCCACCTCAATTACGTAAGCGACGTAATTCTACGCTATACTAATTATAATAGTACCTGAAAGCTCAAACACGCAAGGCAAAAACCTGAGCGGAAACGAGCGGCCCGGGATCAAAGTGATTCTCAGCCTGAATGCGAAGACAGAAACCAAACTGCTCGTCAGTGACGATGACATGACGTCTACCGTGATCAAATGTGATAAGGAAAGTACATACAGTACCCCATTGTTCGTACAGTAAAGACAGTTCGGTCACGAAGACTGCACGAGCTGGATGTGGCCACTGGCAGACACCTAGGATGAAGAAAGCAAACACATCAAGATGCGAAATTTGACTCTTTTGAGATTTAGTTTCGGGAACGGTGGCTTGGCCATATTATAAGTCAGGTCCTTCTCGTTACTAGAAACACAAAGGATCCACCTTACTGTGACAGTTTTCGGCTATCAACACCCATCATGATGGGTTTGGCAGCTACCGCAAGTAAGCGATGCCTCCGGCTGGCCGCGGCTCCACAGACCTGAATGCTTATAGTTAATTCACCAAAGACACGACTGAACCATGTACACGTCACTGTGATTCGGACACCAATTATCATGCCAAGGCAGGCCCGTGGAATCCTGAGTTCTGATGGACTTGGAAGTGTGATAAACCACAGAGGAACAGTGACCCCGGCCCAAGGGTGATGGCGCTCTAGAAATTCCAGTGGCCAGAATTTGTCGTGTGATGCTTCCAGAAGAAAATAGGGTGAAGGTGAGCCACAACTCACTTGTTGAGCCAGCGAAGTTCAGCTGTCGTACCTGAAATGTAGTCCATATGAAAGAAGGGCCGACCTGCTTCGGAGACAGTAGGCTATTTCCAAGAAGGCAACAAGGGGTCGAGGAACAATGGATAGGAAATTGATAAGGACATGTGAAGGGTATGTGATGCTCAGTAGGCCATTTAGAAAGGAAGGTCAGGTCGTGCCGGATCGAGTGTGGACAGATCATGATCACTGTGGATGGATTCCAAAGACAGGTGTGGGTCGCACCCTGAAGCCTCAAGTTTCGGAGAGTCAAACCCTTCTCCGTATGTGGCACGGTGGCGGCAAACTGCCTAGACTCTGAGGCATTCACAGACTTGGACGCATTCATGCAAAGGTTTTGAATAAATGAACAGCCTATTTCTCCAAAAAGGATTAATAATGTTTGTGAAGATAAGAAGCATGAGACGTGTGGAGGCATTTTTGTTACGTCGCTGGAAACTGGATTCCGTGTTATAACTCCGCGGTTATTGTTGAATTGAGCGGCGTAGGTCCGGGAATACGGCGCCATCGAATTTGTGCCGTCGTGCGCCTTGTGTATTATGGCCTTCGCAACGCGGAACCTTCATTGCTCAATGTGCTGCCGTCCTGAAAACACCTAAGAAAGGGTAAGAAAGGGATATGAAGATTCCCCTGTTCTGACTCGGACTCGTAGCGTGAGGCTTCCTACCCGTACGTTATACATACACTGAAACGTGATGGGGGTTCATTGTCATCTCCCACTTCTAGACTTTCCTCTGTGGAACTATTTTCGTTTCAATTAGGTCCGTTAAATTCTGGATACACGCTGTATTGCTTCACCTTTCGGGGTGTAATGACCAAAGTGCCGGCGGCCGCTAGACCTGTGTGGAACAACAAAGAACTTGGATGTTCCATGTTGGTGGGTCAGGTCATACATGAACCACGGATAGTAGGGTTCATGCCTGTCATGCAAAGTGCTGTAAGGATGTATCACATCTGCGTTTCTTACTGGAAGGTTTTATTTTTAAATATGGGAAACACACACGGGTTTCACGCACCGATGACATCAGGTACGCCAAGCTCCTTTGGGATTCGATTGGACGACAACTACCAATGTCGATATCGATGTTAACCGTGTCATGGGCGATCGGCTTATGTAAATCTGGATTTTACATGTATGGTCCAGTGTGAATTCATGGGTTCGCAAATTATACTTTGGTATAGGTGCTGGTTTGTACTTGGGTTGGCAGAGTCGGCGTGAGTGTGAAAGTTACGCAAGGGCGGGCGATAGCTCAATCGGGATCAGCGCCACTCAATGTCTTCCAATTGTATACGTCGTTCGATCCAGGACTAGCCCTAACGTACACCCTCAGACTCCATTCCCTCAGGCTATTAGTATCTGTGTCTCCACCGAAATGGTTCGAATCACCCTTGAATTCCTGAAAGTTCCGCCTAAGCAGCTGGTGGCGTAAAAGTAGTGGTACATGTATACTTGAACCATGTTGTAAATTTGTTTGACTCGTTCACTTTCCTAATCAAATCGAACGATTCGTGCACTTTTCAAAAACGGGCTCCCTATCATTCATTTTATAACCAATTGATTACCTACTTGATATATAGCATCTTGAATGTATCTTACATGTCCTCGCACAAAGAAGAAGATGAAAAAATGGCGAATACAACGAGATAAATTTTAAGTGTGAGTCACGCCTGCAGAGCGGAGTTTCAATGTGCACTGGCACTATTAAGCACACTGCGGGTGCAAGTCACGTATCAAGGCCTGGTGTCGAATTCGCACGAAGGATCCTGCATATAAGCAGTGTATTCATGCCGCCATTGAAGATTTTGGTCAAAGGAGTCTATCCATAGTTTCGAGAGGCTGTAACGGTATGTGTGATGTACTGTGATAATGTGTGATTTACGACTCGGAAATAGCGTGCACGAGTCGTTGATTGATGATAGTATATTGCCTCCAACTTCAAGTCAGAGTTCTCGCATTATTATTTCCACACATTATGACACATAACTTAATGTTGCTATACTCAGACAAAATTGGGTTCTATGAAAGTCCTGGTCCATAAGCCTCCCAAACCAAAAATCCCACCCCCCAAGGGCCGACACGGGCAAGGGTCCTTAGTGCGCCATACAATCTCCTGTGACTGTTACCAGCGCAGGAGCTCGCGTGCTTGTGAGGCACAGTCGTAGGATCTCGGAAAAACACTAGGATCCCATCTTCACGAATTTTCTGCATGACAGACAGGGCCGCAGAACGATCTGGGAGGCTCGCAAGCCGATCTAAATGAATAGCTCGTCTTGCTACATCCCATGGCCGGCCCACAAATTCATATGAAAGTCCTGCAATGACCTAGTCTCTGCGGTCAGCGCAACAGAAGGAGAAATCGGAGAGACGACAATAATTACCCCACCCGCGACAAGAGTGACACCGTGGACAGTTCGCGGAAAATGGCGCCAAAAAGAATCTCTGTCATCTTGCCCGGGCGTGGCTATCTTCACGACATATTGTGAGGCCATTTTTGTGCTTGAAGCTACACGGCGGGTGATGTCAAATATTGCAAAAAACGTGGCGAAACCTTTATTAACGAAACAAATGTATCAGTACCGAATATATGAAATAATGTTACTTACCGCAGACGTCCTTCGCGCAGCCCCAACCCCAGCCATCCCATCCACGCCCTGCCATCTCGCCGACCTCTTTCACCCAACTTCTAACTTGTCGAATCTCTTCGATATTCTGTTTGTTTGAGACAGATAAAGGAACTGTTGTACCTCGGAACACTTCTTTCCAGGCATGAGACCATGAATGGCCCCCGAAACCGCCTTCAAGAACCAATCTTACATTTTCAGCTGGGGCAGCAACCAATGCTTGCACCGCTCCTGCGATGGCGCCAGATAATGCTGCCATCAAAGTAGGATTAGCTCCAAGTCGCGGTTCAAAAATAACCGATGCTTCGGCGTAGGTCGTCCAGAGTACTGTCCCTAGCATTGCGTTGACTAACATTGGTGGAACAAAGTGCTTCGGTATCACCATTAACTAGAGAACAAAGGCTTGAGTTACTTGCATCACAAATCTGAGAAGTCGAAGGTATCACGAACGCCTTGGTTCTTCACGAGGGAAGACAGATACTGAGGAGTGAAGGCTGCTCCATGTTGTACAGCATGGCCCTTCAACGAATGCCAACCACTCACTAAGCAAATCTATCAGTCAGTGAAGGTTTGTGTCATGTCGGAAGTCCGAATACCTTTGGAAGGACGAAACAATCGCACGGGCCGAGAAAAGTACAGGGCAATGCTTCTAGTGGCCGTACGAGCAAGTGCAGCTTGCAAGTTTCCTTGCTGTTCTGTTGACGGATAGCAGAGTTGCAGCCAGGTTGACGACAGGGAAACAGAAAAGGACTGTGCACTGACTGTGAGGTGTATCCTGCTGTGCCTGCGATGTATCTTTCTTGACCTGATTTGCAGGCATGAATCAGGAAGGCTCAGGCTATCGCCTTGTGTAAAAAACACAAATCAACAACTCCATTTCTCAACCGCCACGTTCGTATGGGTAGCATAGGTATTTCTTGCGCAAAGGTGCTCACGAGAACGGTCAATACTCTCGTCGACGTCAAAGGAGGATCGTATCCACGGGATTTCGCTCTACTTCCGACGTTCTTCACTTCCCATGAACAGCAGACTCTACTCGCGACGGCTCTTCAGAAGCTGGATTCAACCGAGAGTAGACACGCTCGGCGACGCAGAAAACAAGTCTCGGAGTCTTTTGGACGAACCTATGGACAGCTGACATCACTTCAAAACTTGTTCTATCCTGATGAATACTATGAATTCGAGGAGGTACATCTGGGTCCTGGATTCCAGGTGACTTCCACGAACGATCTAGCATTGATGTGGTATTTGCACAGGGCCATTACGATGGAGTCATTCACAACTTCCGTGAGATGCATGTTACATCGTGGCCAGAGGCCACCACGCCAGGACTTGCGTCGATACTCGAGCGCTTATATGCTCTATGTCCTACCAAAGACATTCAAACCCATCTGCTTCACCTGGCATCGTACGGGGAAATTCTTCCCCACATAGACAATATTTCAGCGAGTGGGTCATGGATCTTGGGTGTTAGTCTTGGCGCGGAAAGAATCATGCGCATGGAGAGTGTTGCAGGAAGGGATGCATTTGATGTCCTGCTACCGTCTGGAAGTGTTTACCTACAAAAGTGAGATATCCTGGTCTTACATAAGTCTGTTATAATATACGTTCTTTTAGAGACATTGTACGGTTTTATCAGCCACACTCAATCCTCAAGGAAGGGATGTTCGGAGGGCGCATGATTCATGGGGGTCAACGTCTTAGTATTGTGATCAGGGTGAGTTTAATCGGCAGCATATTTGGCTCGCTTCACTCAGAATATACAGGACCGTTTGCCTATGGCACAGATGTCCCCATCCAAATAAGGTCTCATTGTTTATGATGTACAGTTATGGAGAGTCGAAAATACACTATTTACTACAGTTCATCATTCAACACTAGATCAACTGCCGTACCAGCCATCTCACCATTGAAGGAGATGCAGTCAGAAGGCTTGTGACCAGAGGGTAGACCCCGACGACATGCTCGAACTTTGGGTACCTGTTGTTTGAGATAAATCTATGTCAATGCAATTCCACATCATCATTCTTTCTGACCTTGATTCTACTATTCGTCGTGTCACTTGGAATAAACGTTCCTCCTGGATATCAAAGAAATTGAATATCCTCCCAATACTCTGTTGCTCCATCAGTTCTTGGCCTATGTTATATTATAAGTCGTCCACATAAAATGCAAAGGACCCCACCAAATATGTGGAGAATATTGGCATCGGTGAGTTTGGAGCACATATTCCTGGAATTACAAAGTGAATAAACAACTGGGTTGTATGCAAGGTCGGTGGCATGCCTTTCATCCAACTGAAGAGATTCGAGCCCCCGACCGATCGGTGTGGTAGTCACCACAAGGCTACTGACGATTGAAGATATCCTGATGCCTATTGGTTCGAGTTCTCTGCGGAGAGTTTTACAAATAACTCGTCGAGTCTCCTCGATAAATCTCGTTCTCACTGCTCAAGTAAATTTAGGAGGAGAAAATGAAACCTGGTGATGAACTTACACAAGAAGCTACTTTCTGAACAACCAGAAACAAGGATGACCCTTCCAGAGGATTCACCCAGCATCTTGAGGTAGTCCTGGGTTAAAAGGATAGGTTCCATTATTTCACGCGCCACAATGTCTGTTAAGACGTCCTCCTTAGTCAGGCACAGTGGAAGGAGTTTCTGAGGCAAATATTCGATCGTGGAGGATTGTTCCATAATATTATTATCAGGGGATGGAGGGAAGTTGATGAGGGCAACCAAGTGAAGGGAATGATGGGAACAATATGAATGGATCGTTTCATACGCGTGCATTCTCTGGGGTTTCGATGACATATCTAATGAGATAGGGGCAATGAGACCCCAAGGAATGTGGGGTGAGCTCTCCTTCTTGTAGTGCCAGGAATGTAGGAGCTACAGCAAGGCATAAGCCTGTAACCAAGACATACGAATTCTGGTACTTGCAGATGATATGTTGGAGGATTTCCGTGTTCTGGTTGACGAGACTTGACGGGTTCGATCTGAACAGATTGCAAACACAGTATAGCCGAGCTCTGAAAATTTCATCGCGATACTTCGACCCACGCCTACGGAAAGGGGTCTCAAGTCCAATCCTGATATGCCGCGTTGCTGAATTACGCACCATCGTCCGCCCCTACAATTAAGACTGCACTGTCTTTCGTGCGAAAGGTCTGGCAAGGTTTGGTGCCCAAGAGTTCTGAAAGGATTTCAAAAATGCGAAAGGACGCCACCTCCCCGTAACTGATGAAGATTTCAAGCCAAAATAGCCAAAGACGAATGATCCGTTGAACCATGTCGATTAATGTCGACATTTGTGCATTCGGGTCGCCTAAGGTTCAAGTGCCGAAGTATAGTCTAACTTGTTCAGTCTGCGTTGCAGTGACCAGAGGGCTGGCTCCAAACAACGATGCCAAATTTAAACTTTGAAACTCATATACTAAGTAAAGCACAAGTCACGTGAGAGACAATAGCGATTCAGATTTACTTCCGCGGTCTCTTCTAATCTCGAGCATTGTCCAAGTTATCCGACTTCCCGGCTTGTCTCCATCAAACCGAAAATGAAAGCTGAAACCAGCACTTCACGGTTCGGACACAGTTCCTGGCATCTCGCCATGGTTCTGTGGACGTGTAGATGTCGTCTTTTGAACGCACACGGCGGAATTGACAATGGAGGTCACCCTAAATGGTCATAGTCTGTCGCGTCCCCGGGAGTTTTCAATTCTCAAGCGCCTGGATTGTTCTGAAATTTCATCGCCCACCAAATCCAAGGTCCCGGGTGGGAAGATATTTTCATCAACGCCCATCTTTATCTTTACCCTGAATTTTGATTGCCATAGCCATCATGTCGAGAATTAAGAGCAGAGAAAGCAAACACGAGGCTTATGGGGGACGAATTGAGATGCCGATCTCAGGGGTTGATGCCGGTTCTGTTCCAAAATCTGATAAGCCGAATGACGAAATTACAGACCCAAAAACAAATTCATTTTGAACATGCAAGTTGTTCATCATAGGCTGTTAGCTACGAGAATGCAGTAAGAAATACATACGAAACTACCTAAAAGTGAAGAATGCCGGTGAGAAATACATGAAGTACGAAAACGAATGATCGCTACACAGTGGAAAGTCCGGTGAAAATGTCTAGTAGTCCGTGAAGGTGATCTGAGAAACAAATGTGGCGGTATTCGTGAGAGACAAGGCTCCTCTAGGTTACTTTTGTGACACCAGCAGCACTGATGGAAGTTTCAGTTGTGGCAAAATAGATGGCTTCGGAACTTACGGCAAATTGACAGTCTTTCCACTGTCATCCCTAATAACCAAAACCTGAGTGCCCTGTGGGAGGTTCCTATCAGCGAAAGTCAAAGCAATGCAGGGAACAAGACTCACATCCTGCATACGGCTTGTGGATTCTACTGTACCATACACAATTTGTGCATTAGTACCCCAAAAGAAAACCCGAGTTCCAGCCTACAATTTAGAGATAAGTAAGGGAAGGCGGGTATGGGGGTGGGACTTACAGGGAATGCGTTGTTCATAGCCAAAATAGTAGGAGGTGGAGACAAAGGGCGGACGAGCTCGAGGGTCTGAGTACACACCAGTCTTGACTGGTCAGCCCTTTTATAATGTTCGAGGAGAAGTAATAGCGAGCCTATCCCTCGATCGAACGGTTCCCAAGGTGTGCTCTTTGGGACAAGCAAATCGGTGATAGGGCCATCTCGATGGAGGATCTGGGAAGGGAACTTGTTGAGTTCACGAGTTCGATTTAGTCACAGCGAAATCGCTGACACAAGGCGAAATTGCTGCTGTGAGTGAAAAGAGGAACAATTGCCGACGGTAGAATTAGTGAAACGATCGACTATAGGCCGAGGGTGGCCTCCATATCAAGATCGGCTACTTGGGGCAGTTGGTGATTTCCAGGAAAAAGGTGCGTGAGGTTCCCGAGGGTGTGGCTTGAACAGAAATGAATCTTCGCGGAATCGAACAGTGAAGGGCAAGGGAGTTATTGGATGAAATCAGACAGTCGACAGATAAGTCGAAGACAGGCACGAGTTGATCAACACTTCAACGTAATCGACACGCGAGGCCAATAGTAGCGGAATCCCATCTAGTACTCTGTTCACAAGCATGCGTGTCTCATGCGCATGCATGAGGTGCATGCGTTTAATGTCGAAGTTTCAAGATTTATACCGACAGCAATAGGACAAGTGATGAAGAGTGGGAAGTTAAAGTTGTACAAGACCCTGATTCAAGAAATAGTGACCCTCGGCTTGAACCTGAATGAAATTCTTAAGTCGAACGAAGTTGACATGAGAGAGTAAGATCCACACAGAGAGATTCATTGTCAACGTTCGGCGGAGGACAATCCAAAGGCAGAAATAAAATTTAATCTGGAGTAAGTCGTGAGTTTGTAAGTATTTGCGCGTCCAGGAATTGTTGGTTACGAAAGTCAATGTGTGGTCATATCACACCTCAACATGCCTGCACCAACGCTGGTCTCGAAAGGCAGTTCGGCACGTCATGACATGTCCGTTATTCTGGTTACAGGATCTTACGACCATGAAATTCGGTTTTGGGAGGCTTGGAGTGGGATTTGTTCTCGGACCATCGCTCGCACAGGCGAGTCAGGCGTGAGCATTACTCAGTTGGTCCACACACTGTCCACACATCCTTGTTCACATATTTCCCCATTACGTTATCAAAACAGCAAGTCAATCGTCTTGCAATATCCCCGGAGTACTCCCTTGTCTCTCAACACACATTCATCCACCACTGATATGTGACCCCAGTAAACGTCTCTTGGCCGCTGCGATACACAAGAAAGTCAACATTTATGAAATTGCCAGTGCTTCGCCCGATCCTGTATATATGTCCCTCCGTCACCCTTCCATACATTCGTTGACTAAGACCACTCAGCTCGTCACCTTTGAAGGACACACTTTGAATGTGACTTCTGTATCATTCCACAGCGAGGGAAAATGGCTGGTTACAGGAAGTGAAGACGGGACCATCAAAATATGGGATCTTCGGTGTGTTGGCGGAATCTTGGCCTGCTTTTCGATTGCCATTGAAGTATTCATTTTGCGGCAGAAGCTCACATTTGCATCGAACCTATGACAACTCGGCACCTGGTATATCGTCTTCTATCCATGCTCTAGACCATTCACTGAGCTCCGTGATCATTTTCAGTCAACGACGTTTGCGTTCACCCAAACCAAGGTGAACTCATCTCGTGCGACCAAGCCGGTAGCATCAAACAATGGGATCTATCTGAGAATATATGCTCCCACGAACTTGTGAGCCCCTTTGTTACTTTCAGGGCCAAATTTTGCCTTCTGCTCTTCAATTGAACTATATTTTGCATAAGACGCCGGCAGGTGACGTTCCAATTCGATCAGTTAGCCTTGCCTCCGATGGTTCGTTTTTAGTAGCCGGAAATAATAAGGTATCTTTTACAAATTTATGGTTCGATCCCTTTTCAACGTTAATATCTCGACAGGGTAAATGTTACGTATGGAAAGTCAACGAAGAAAGTTCGGGTCTCCCGCGCTTCCAGGCCGTCACAAAGTTCCATGCTCATAACAAGTACTTGACCCGATGTCTTCTGAGCCCAGACGCAAAGTGGGCAAAGTTTCATCTAATCTCCCTATACATCTAATGAACGGTTCATATTTACCAGGTACTTGGCTACTTGTTCTGCAGACACAACTGTGAAAATTTGGTCAATATCCCAGAATTACGAGTTCAAGCAGGAAAAAATTCTAATGGGGCACCAACGCTGGGTTTGGGACTGTGCCTTCAGCGCTGATTCAGCGTACCTCGTAACAGGTAGGATTCTCTGTTAAAATTTTGGCAGTAGCTCAAAGGAGTCCTGGGCTGCAGCATCTTCCGATCATACAGCCCGACTTTGGGAAATGGCATCGGGAGATACAGTTCGACAGTATAATGGCCACCATAAGGGTTTGTTTTATGCCTTATATTTCACCTCCCTGACAAGTGTGGCAGACGTTGACATACATATGCTCTTTACAGCGGCTGTTTGTTGCGCTCTGCATGACGGAGCTAGTTAGATTTGCTCTCGCATTGTGACCTTTCCCGTAGTACATCACGTGCCCCCTGGAATGCCACCCAATGAAGGGGTGCCAAAGGTTGATCACGTTATTGGGATAGTGCGTTACTCATGGAAAGGGATTGAGAATATATTCACGTTCACAGGATAGCAAATTAGCAATGCAATAATAACACAAATAGTATGTTCGTTTAACATTTCCGATGGTCGGGCCAAAACTCAATCGAAAGATCTTATCCAGGTTGTCATTCAGCTGTCTTCTAAACGCCTCGTGCAGTTGGATGGCCAGCTCTAGGCACTAAGAAGATGAACTTGCAGGCCAATTCGTTAATGTGATTTGTTCCGAAACATCGTCGGAGGAACGGATGTAATTGGAGTGCCTTTGATGCGATCCGATGGACTGATAAATTGTCCAGGGAGGATCGGGGTACGACACGGATTGGTCAAACACAGAATGTGTTGCAGATCAGAACATCACGATTACTGACACCACTTCCTTGTCCGCATGCAGACACAGGCACGGCACCGGAGTACGGGAATTCTTTGCGGATCGAGCCACCAAGCTGCATCTGGGACATATTACACGAAATCAATGCATGGATTTTCGCGAAGTCTCTCATATTCCTTCCTCGTCAACAGCATCCGGCAATGCGCTCGCAAGTCAATATATTGATGTCGTGGACAGGTACCGAACGACCTCTCCCCTCGTTCTCAGTGCAGCCTTATTACATGACATGAGCAGGAAACCAGGTCCCTTTGCCTACTTTGCAGGTGCAGGGCAAGATGATCTTCTGGGCCATCCAGTGGCATATGTGCATCAGGCCAAGTTCTCTTGCCCCCAACGGTTCAAGTTGCGGTTACTCTTCATTCCGTGGCTACGTCAGTGAGTTGTCTTTGTTATGATCATTTTTCGGATTCAATATTGAAAGATCGTCTGTGGGACCTGTAGCCGCCGGAGTATATCTCCTTCTGCATATGGTTGTATCCATTCTACATCCTCTCTTGAACAACTGCTTGTTCCAGAAAAAAATGGAACCGAAGGTCAAACCATCAGGCAGTAGCGCCAAAGCGCTGCTATTCATCATGGTTTTGGGACATGGAGGAGTTAAGGTCACCTCTCAACATTCTATCAATTTAATCATTGTCTTGTGCCTCTCCACTTTCGAAGTTCTATTTAATGGTTATACGTCACCGGGTCGTCTTTGCCTTTTGCTACTACACAGTTCAAACCTCTCCTGGAAGGTCGATCCTTCTTCGGTCCGCCCAGACCACTACTTCGATATCTCCTACGTCATCAGTCAATGATGTCAGTTCTTGTTGCAAGCTATAAAAGTTCCTGCATCAGCAGTATATCCTGCAAGACAACGGTGTTCGAAGCCCCACTTGATGCAAGAGAGCTGGAGATTTTGTGAGTCAAATAAGAACTTGTTCAATCTTCTTGAAAATCGTTCTCTGTGTATTACTATCATAACATTTGGGGCGAAGTCAAAATAATATTTGTGACACGCAAATGCAAAAGCTATGGTCAACGTCAATAACTTCGTCCTACTCATGAATGATGAATCTCCAGCCCTTTTTGGCAGTTGCTGCGAAAGACAACGGTACCCGAAAGTGGCATGAACAGCGTCCGAAACCTCGAGCATGACGGGGTTGAATTATTTGTGTCTGCCAGTGGTATGTTGTATATTTATATTAGTGGAGCGAACGTATATTAGTATGTAAATTATTTGTAACTTGACTACCACTGGCAAATACGCCAGTGGAGCAGTAGGGCTGTATGTTGGACCCTTCTTCATTCAGCGATATCGATTGGCGCTGCAAAAATATGTCTCCGGATGAGTTGATCCTCATTCCGTGGCCTTGCATGCTGCAGGGCAGATGGAGGTGCTAAGAGTGCATGTGCGTCTCCACATCTATAAACATCGTCTTTCGGCCCGAAAGCCGGGTTGGTGTCTGCATTTTCAACTGCCTGGTATTTATGAAAGTTGCATGATTGTGTTTCACTGCCTGAACTTTGGTCGTACCATCCAAGTCAGAGTTACGATCCCATCTAATTGCAACGAGGTTCCCAAATAACCTGGGAGACTTATATTCTTTGAAAGCCACGACTTACCTGACAAGCAGCGATTTAAGAAGATCAAGACAGTGCTCTGTCTGCAGGAGTATAACACTAGTTCCCCGTGGATGATCTGAACGGGATCGAAATCGCAGCCTGAGCAAGCACGCTTGAAGACATAGAAATGTTACATGCTCCACCGAGAGTCCGAGACACATCAGTTCGGTTTTCCGGGTCGATTCTTGACAGCAGGAAGATGAACATGCAGGGTGTGTTGTTCCGAGGGGTTGCCACCGAAGATATACAAGGACTGGGACTGTTCGACGGGACGGGTGTCCGCACGACCACAGAATAGTCAAGAATAGTTCGAGTATAGTGCACATCGATCTATCGATTTACGTTAGACCAATCAGATGATCCCGTTTAGTGACTGGACCAGCCGACATGCCGGCCCATCGGCCCCGGCAACGACTCGGAGCTGTTGAAGAATACCGTGACCCCACGATTCCGTTCAAGTTCCGTAGTGCCAGCGAGAAATTACTTTTGATTGTTCTTCACCGTTGTTTTCCGTTCAGAGCCCATCGTTCTGCACACGTTCTGTCGACTTTACTATACTTCCATGGCCGACACTCTTGTTACAGACAGTCCTTTACCAGATTCTTTGCCTCTAGTATCCGAGTCCGCTTCTCTGGAAAATATCAATGGCTTCAATGCCGTCGAACGTGACCCCGCCTCCTGGGCAGGGTCAATGCCTGCTAATCAAGGTCTCTATCTTAACGAAAACGAGAAAGACTCTTGTGGTGTGGGTTTCATATGCCACATCAAGGGTGAACCGAGTCACAAAATCGTCTCCGATGCTCGCCAATTGCTCTGCGCGATGACCCACAGAGGTGCCACTGGAGCTGACAGCCGTGATGGTGATGGTGCAGGTGTCATGACCGCCATTCCCCACCACTTCTTCAAACGGGAAGCTGAGAGGGACATCGGCTGCACTCTTCCTGAGCCGGGCGAGTACGCCGTCGGGAACGTCTTCTTCAAGGCCAACGATCCTGTTCAGCTCCAGAGCCACCAGGCCATCTTCTCAAAAATTGCTATTGATCTAGGTCTACGAGTGCTGGGCTGGAGAGAAGTGCCCACTGATGGAACTATTCTCGGCCCCGCAGCAAGTAGCAAAGAACCCGCCATTCTTCAGCCGTTCGTCGTTCTTCGAGCACATTACGGTGATGGTAGCATAAGCCAGGGCGGCACATTTGACGCAAAACGCTTTGAATGTCAACTCTACGTCCTTCGCAAGCACGCGACACACAGCATGTTTGTGATTTTGTTCCTATAATATCACGAATCAAAGCTCAACACATTTGGAATTATTGTCATATAAAGTACGCTCGCGAAAGGGTTTTACGTCTGTTCCCTTTCCTCGAAGAATATTGTATACAAAGGTCAACTTTCGCCGCCCCAAGTATACAATTACTACCACGATCTCAATCACGTCCTATACCGTGCGCACTTCACTTTGGTTCATTCTCGTTTCTCGACCAACACATTCCCAAGTTGGGATCGCGCTCAGCCGTTGAGGTGGGCGGCCCATAACGGTTCGTCCATTTGTCCACTTACTTTACGTGAGAGGTACGATCTGACTCCTTCAGGTGAGATAAACACCGTTCGTGGCAATAAAAATTGGATGCGAGCGCGTGAGGGTGTCCTTTCTTCCCAGCATTTTGGCGACCAGCTCGACCTTCTTTATCCTATCATCGAAGCCGGCGGATCCGATTCCGCTGCTTTCGACAACGTCCTTGAGTTACTGGTTGTGAACGGTGTTGTGACCTTGCCCGAGGCAGTCATGATGCTGATTCCGGAGGCTTGGCAAGGCAACGAGGCCATGGAACCACAGAAGAGGGCTTTCTACAACTGGGCCGCTTGCCTTCAGGAGCCTTGGGACGGTCCAGCACTCTTCACGTTTAGTGATGGCCGCTATTGTGGCGCTAACCTTGATCGAAACGGCTTGCGACCTTGTCGGTTCATAGTTACGAATGAGGATATCATGGTCTGTGCGTCCGAGGTTGGCGCTTTATTCGTAGCACCCGAGAAGGTCGTGCAAAAGGGTCGCCTAAAGCCTGGTCGCATGCTTCTGGTGGATACGGTCGAAGGAAGGGTCGTGGATGATAAGGAACTAAAGCGCAATACTGCGGCGAAGCAGAATTTTGCATCCTGGGTCGAAGCCCACGTACTTCACGTCCCTAACATCATCAAGCGTGTTAAGAGAAGTAACACACTCCTTGACCCCGTTCTTGACAACGACCCGCTCAGTACAGATCCTAAACTGCTTGCATTCGGTTTCACCGTCGAGCAACTCAACTTACTCATGCTCCCGATGGTGTCAGATGGAAAGGAGGCCCTAGGATCGATGGGTAATGATGCCCCTCTGGCGGCAATGGCTACGCAACCCCGCATTATTTATGATTACTTCCGCCAACTCTTCGCGCAGGTGACAAATCCACCGATCGATCCGATCCGGGAGAGTATCGTAATGTCTTTGGAAGCTTATGTTGGCCCGGAGGGCAATCTGCTAGAGATGAAACCTGAACAGTGCCACCGCATCCTCTTGCCTTCGCCGCTCGTATCCATCGAGGAGATGAACGCGATGAAACACCTCAAAATTGCGTACGCCGGTTGGCCCTCCCGGACTATCGATATCACCTTCCCCAAAGTGGAGGGGTTGCCTGGGTACCAGCTCGCGCTAGAGAGGGTGTGTAGTGAGGCCACCCAAGCTATCGACGATGGGATCAAAGTCATTATATTGACTGATCGTGCAACTGGACCAACACAGGTGCCATTATCCGCATTGATTGCGGTTGGTGGCGTGCACCATCATCTCGTTTTGCAAAAAAAACGCGCGAAGGTTGCACTCATGGTCGACACTGGTGAGGCGCGTGAAGTGCACCACCTCTGTGTCCTTGTAGGCTACGGGGCCGACGCGGTTTGTCCGTGGTTGATGATGGAAACGATTCATAAAGTTGGGCGCGAAGGACTGTGAGTCTTGAATGCCTTACATGTTTCGCACTATGCATGCTGAACATCAATGTAGTATAAAGGGTGAGAAACATGTCGGCGACCTCATGGAGAATTATCGCCATTCCGTTGACAATGGAATTCTCAAGGTTATGTCGAAGATGGGCATCTCCACTCTCCAGTCGTATAAAGGCGCTCAAATTTTTGAAATCCTCGGGCTTCATAGTCAAGTAGTAGAGCGCTGCTTCATCGGGACTGCCAGCAGAGTTCAAGGAGCTACCTTTGACCTTCTCGCCATGGATGCCTTCGAGTTGCATGAACGCGGATGGCCGAGTCGTGAGACCATCATCCCTCCCGGCATGCCAGAATCCGGCGAATATCACTGGCGCGACGGCGGAGAAGCACACATCAACGACCCATCCGGTATCGCCAATCTGCAAGATGCCGTGCGAGAGAAGAATCAGGGGGCATACGATGCTTACTCACGCAATGCAAATGAACAGACCAAAAACGTCCATCTGCGTGGTTTGTTAGACTTCCGGTATGAAAACGCCACGGCGATACCGATCGAACAAGTAGAACCTTGGAACGAAATTGTACGCCGTTTTGTTACAGGCGCCATGTCTTATGGCTCCATTTCTATGGAAGCCCACTCTACACTCGCAGTCGCCATGAACCGCCTGGGCGGAAAGTCGAACACAGGTGAAGGAGGTGAAGATGCAGAGCGTTCACTTGTCCTCAATAATGGTGACACAATGAGGTCAGCCATCAAGCAAGTCGCATCTGGACGCTTTGGTGTTACCTCCAACTACCTTGCTGACGCCGACGAGCTCCAGATCAAAATGGCGCAAGGCGCAAAACCAGGTGAAGGCGGCGAGCTTCCGGGACACAAGGTCTCGGCTTCTATAGCACGGACCCGTCATTCTACAACCGGTGTCGGCCTCATCTCCCCGCCTCCTCACCATGACATTTACTCTATCGAGGATCTTAAGCAACTCATTTATGACTTGAAGTGTTCCAATCCTCGGGCACGTATTTCTGTCAAACTTGTGTCGGAGGTTGGTGTCGGTATTGTTGCCAGTGGTGTTGCGAAAGCGAAGGCAGACCACATTCTTATTTCTGGTCATGACGGTGGCACAGGTGCTTCAAGATGGACTGGCATCAAGTACGCTGGTCTTCCTTGGGAGCTCGGCCTCGCTGAGACCCATCAGACCCTTGTTTTGAACGACCTACGGGGCCGAGTAATCGTCCAGACGGATGGACAGATCCGAACTGGTCGTGACATTGCCATTGCATGTCTGCTTGGCGCGGAAGAGTGGGGTTTCGCCACGACACCCCTGATCGCTATGGGTTGCATCATGATGAGAAAGTGTCACTGTACGTACAAATGCCGTGTTCTCCCGACTATCTGCTAATGGACCTTTTTTTTTGGCAGTGAACACATGCCCGGTTGGTATCGCCACCCAGGATCCTCAACTTCGCGCCAAATTTGCTGGCCAACCCGAGCAGGTCATCAACTTCTTCTATTATCTCGCAGAGGAGCTTCGTGAGTATATGGCCAAACTCGGGTTTCGTACCATCAATGAGATGGTGGGTAGGGCTGATATGCTCAAGGTCAACGAGGGACTCCGGACAACGAAGACCGCCCATTTAGACCTGTCTGCAGTTTTGAAACCCGCGTGGCAGATGCGTCCTGGCGCCGCCACTTACCGCGTCCGTCAGCAAGATCACAAACTATACATTCGCCTCGATAACAAATTCATCGACGAATCTGAGCCCGCTCTCACCAAAGGCCTGCCTGTTCACATTGAATGCGATGTCACCAACACTGATCGTGCATTGGGCACTTCTTTGTCGTACCGAATTTCAAAACTGTATGGCGAAGAAGGCCTTCCGAAAGACACGATTCACATTTGCATGAAAGGTTCCGCTGGACAGTCATGCGGCGCATTCCTCGCCCCAGGCATTACCATCGAGCTTGAAGGCGACGCGAATGATTATGTCGGAAAGGGGCTTTCAGGAGGCCGTCTCGTTGTATACCCACCAAAACAAGCCACATTCAAGGCGGAGGAGAATATTATCATCGGAAATGTATGTCTCTACGGCGCGACGTCGGGTGAGGCCTTCATTCGTGGCATTGCGGCGGAACGGTTTGCTGTTCGAAATTCTGGTGCCAATGCCGTTGTCGAGGGCACTGGAGATCATGGGTGCGAGTACATGACAGGCGGACGTGTAGTTGTTCTCGGAATTACTGGACGGAACTTTGCTGCTGGAATGAGTGGTGGCATTGCGTACGTTCTTGATACCGCCCATTCCTTTGCATCTAAGGTGAATATGGAGATGGTTGAGCTAGGGAAGGTGACTGATCCTCGTGAGATCGCCGCTCTGCGTGGTCTTATCGAAGACCATCGCCATTACACGGGCTCTGAGGTTGCCGATCGTGTTCTGCATGATTTCCACCACCTTCTCCCCCTTTTCGTTCGCGTTATGCCTTGTGATTACAAGCGTGTTCTGGAGGAACAGGCCATCAAAGAGAAAGAGGAGAAGATTCGACAGAGTGTCATTGACTTAGTGCCATCACGCACCGCAAGTCAAGTAGATCTTGCTTCCGAAGGCCTGGAAGATATACTTTTACCCAAAGGTCCCCCGGCGTATTCGGTACCCGTTACTCCCAGACCCCGTCATGAGCCATCCGTTGTCGATTTGGAAGATTCGCTGGTCGATGACTCTACCACTAAACAACGTCTTCGCAAGCTGGATAAAACGCGTGGCTTCATGAAGTATAAACGTTTAGGCGAAGCGTACCGCCCTCCTCGTAAACGTGTTAAAGATTGGAAAGAGATCTCCACTCGTCTGACAGAGAGCGAACTGAAATATCAATCTGCTCGCTGTATGGATTGTGGTGTGCCATTCTGTCAATCGGATACGGGTTGTCCCATTTCTAATGTCATTCCCAAGTGGAACGATCTGGTTTTCAAAGGTCAATGGCAAGACGCGCTTAACCGTCTTCTTCTGACAAACAATTTCCCCGAATTCACTGGCCGTGTATGCCCTGCGCCATGCGAGGGTGCTTGCGTGCTAGGCATTAACGAACAGCCCGTGGGGATCAAAAGCATTGAATGCGCTATTATTGACAAGGTCAGCTGTCCTTACACCGAAACGATTGTTTCATGTGAGCTCACCATCGCCTTATATTCAGGGTTTCGAAATGGGTTGGATGACACCAAACCCTCCCACTCTCCGCACAGGAAAGAGGATTGTCATCATTGGTTCAGGACCATCTGGTTTGTCTTGTGCAGACCAACTCAACAAGGCTGGCCATTTTGTTACGGTATACGATCGCAATGATCGTATGGGTGGTCTCCTTATGTATGGTATTCCAAAGTAAGTTATGTCGGAGCGAACCGATCTGAAACCGATCTGACACAGCCCCTCTTTAGCATGAAGCTCGAAAAATCCATAGTGCAGCGACGGTTAGACCTCATGGCCGCCGAGGGTGTCGTAAGTGATCACGGTGGTTTCCCATTCCTACTATCGTAGTAAAACATTAACCTCTCTAGACGTTCGTTCCCAACGCAAACGTTGGTATTGATGTCGATGTATCTCAACTCCGCGAAGAAAATGATGCCGTTGTCATCTGCACAGGCGCGACATGGCCGCGTGACCTGAAAATTCCCAATCGCGATGTGGATGGTATCTACTTTGCTATGGAGTTCTTACAGGTATGGATCATCTCTTTTCTCGATGTATCCTTCTCTGATGAGTTCTTTTCGATATGAATCAGCTGAATACTAAATCTCTTCTGGATTCCGAGCTTCAGGACGGTGGCTACATCAATGCCAAGGGCAAAGATGTCATTGTCATTGGTGGTGGTGATACTGGCAATGATTGCATCGGCACGGCCATGCGCCATGGTGCGAAATCTGTCACGAATTTTGAACTGCTCCCGCGGCCCCCTGTTGCTCGAGGAAGGGATAATCCCTGGCCTCAATGGCCGAGGTAAGTATTCTGTCTTGTCAACTTGACGTATTTTCACTCTGGCGATCACAGAATCTTCCGGACGGACTATGGCCATACTGAAGTCGCCGCACACTTCGGGAACGGTGCGATATCTTTCTCATTCTGCAGACGAACTATATTTGAATACCTTTGCAGACCCCAGAGAATACTGTATCTCGACCAAAGAGTTTGTCGTAGATGATGGAAAGCTCAAAGGTCTGAACACCGGTACGTTTGAATTATTCTTCATTCCCTTCGTTGTTCATCAAGCCTTCGCCATCAGTATATGTTGAATGGACGAAGGATAGCTACGGAAAATGGAAAATGGAAGAAGTTCCTGGATCCGAGAAATTCTTCCCCGCTCAACTTGTCTTTCTCGCGCTTGGATTCTTGGGTCCTCAAGTGGAGGTTATCAAAGGCCTCGGTGTGAAGCAGGATGCCAGGTCGAACATCCAAACACCGAATAAGGTACTTTCCAGTGGATGTCCTTGTACCTAGCCGTTGATTAGATAAAACCAGAAATTCACCACTAATATCGAGGGTGTATTTGCTGCCGGTGATTGTCGCCGCGGGCAGTCTTTGATTGTGTGGGGCATCAAGTAAGCAAACCTGTCTCTTTGCTATGGTCGCTAGGATCCGCGCTGATGCGATTCCCGTATTCAGCGAGGGGCGTGGAGCTGCTGCCGAGGTCGACGCTTGGCTCAGTGCTGGTTCCACTAGGTTGCCGAGTGCTGGAGGCATAAAGACAAGGGTAATTCACCCTGCAAAATCCGACCTTGATTGATTGAACTTATTAGTCTCCCAGGCTTTTGTCCCCCCTCCAAGCAAGCTTCCTAACGGCAAAATCATTCATGTCGAAGCATGAACCGTAGTGAGGGGTTGTAGCCTGAGATTGTTTCTTCGACTTTTCTTCTGTATCTTATGCAATGATCTTCTACAGTGTCATCATGGTTCGAGATCATATATTATGACCAACGTAGGACTTCGACCTGTTCCCTTTGTCAGACCTAGGCACGGTTCGCTGATACATACGGCAATGGGGGATTCACATTAATATTGACTTGGATTTCGTAAGTTTCTTTGACAATTCACTTTAGTTTCCAAAGCAATCGCCCAAACGATGGGTGTGTGGAAGCCATATCGAAACAGCATCCCCAGACTGAAAGCCCAGCTCGTATTACCTCTGACAATTCACAGCGATGGTTGGTGGATGACTAATAGATAAATCGTAAGGTAGAGCCGTGCACCTTTCTGAGGCATACACCAGTTTGACACCAGTCGTACCTCATCCTGTATTTGAAACTGAGATCCACCAGCAATATAACGACGGTACAACCATGGTGAGCTATCTGAGACTTATCAAGCGTGTAAAGCGCGCAGAGACACATAGGTAACCTATTGGAGCTTGCCTTCTACTAATAGTAGCTTGAACCCTGAGAATATTTGGTTCAGCTTGAGTCGGTCGTTGTTACCAAAGTTGAACAAACATAACGGTCAGCTTGAAAACATCCCTGAAAACACCCGTAAGTATGTGCGCCGTCCGATCGGATTTAGAATTTTCATATGTAGGATCCAGGCGAATTTGAGCAAAAAAGTTAGATTATACGACCCATAATCTGGACACCATGGGGTTCTTCCGCCAGGGGTATGTTTCTCATCGGGTGACATATTTTGGGTGTTATAAAGTGAAACTGAACGCGATTCGTTCTTGTACATCCCGACTCTTTCCCTTGATTGCCCACACACCCCAATTCGTCTTAACCATCACCCTTGGATCAAAATCTGCGACCTCCCACTTCTCACTTCCAAACGTATTGGGACCGGGCGTAATAACCCAATCAAACTCCCCTGCCACCTCGGGCGCAGTCGACAACGACCTTACGTCCCGTTCAATGTCCGCTGGGGAGAAACCAGTGACAAATATTGGACACTTGGTGGCAAGAAGCATTGGCACCACAGGACCCCATTCCGTCGGAGAAGCGATCTGCAGTAAAGGTTCCGAGTCTTCTGATGTTGAGTTGGGAGAAGGGAAGCCAAATCCAGGAGAGAAAAAGAAGTAGAGGTCGCTGTATGGATCAAGGGTATGTTGGAATTGTGCGTGCACTTCAGCGTAATTTGCTTGCATGCCTGTGATGGTAAGCTGTGGTGTGTAAGGAATCGTATATGAAGGGACACCGTATCGCTCAAGCGATGAGCGAGTATGTTTGAGACGGGAGATTGGTGCTGGTGTGGGGGGTGTGTAGACGTTGGGGAGGTAGACAGTTTGCTTCTCTTCCTCCTCCGGTGTCTCCGGTGTTTCCGACGTGCTTTGGAAAGCTTCAGCAGCCGTTGGGTCAGGGTTCAATGTCTGTTTGGGACGTTTCGGTAATGAAACTTGAGGACCGATGAAAAACAGATGAAAATGTGTCGAAGGGAAAAGCATGCACAGTTGTTCCCATACATGTGGCGGCAGGGACGACTCGGCACGGGCACCAAGGATAAATATGCGCACTTGAGGCTTCCCTACGGCTGCTTCTGCCGTTTCGGGAGCACCAGGGGGCACGTGTAGTGTCGTTCGAAGTGCTAAACAACAGATATGATTTTGGCACAGAAAGATGTCCAAACCGAATTAAACTTACCAGCCAAAGACCGACTCCCCTCAGGAGTCAAACGTTGGTTGCTCAACATTAGCCCACTGTGTTGATGAAGAACAGCCCCGATTGTAATTGGGTAGGTAAGCAGTTTACTGGCATGTCTCCGCGAACGCTCAGTGTCCATAGATGGAAAACCGCGAGTGTACCAGAACACATCCCAGTTCGCGAACGAAATAGCCTCTTCATATCCCTGATGTCCTGCCCAGAACAATTGGGATGAGGAGGATGGTCTTATTCAAGAACCGTGGCACTGCAGGTCATTAACTTACCGGGTAATTCGAATTCGCGCAATCTCCTACCACTCCTCAAATCATGCTCATCTTCATTACTCTCTCTAAGTCGCGAACAATACTTTTGATGCTCCTCGTCCTCCTTCCAGTGCTCCTCGGAACAATGTGTAGGCCAACCGCAGTCTGGGCACTCGAACTTCACACCCTGTGCTTGTGTTTGTGTATGAGCATGGTTGTGGCTTGATGCGCAAACAGGACAAGGAGCGAGTGATTGGATAGCGTCGCCTCGTGCGCGTACTGCCGCAAAGGGAGACACAGAAAACAGATGGAATAGGTTGTCCTCGGTGAGCACCGGGTCCGGATCCCGCCGCCTATCTTGTGTTGTGGACCGTCGGAATAAAGTAAATATTAGTCTATGATTTGAATGCCTATTCAAGTTAGGGAAAGTGTAGCGAGGACGAATGCCAGCGACTAGACGAGCTGGCGACCTTTGACCAATGACTCGAAAAGAAAAAATCATAGTTGTTTATAGTTATTGCTCTGGAGCCTCTCAACTTGATGGTATATTGACAGTTATTGTTCAGCACCTTCATTCTACTTGGTATTCATCACAAATATGTCCACGAGACAAGCAACGATTTCAAGGAAGACGAGTGAAACCCAAGTCGATGTCTCTATAAATCTAGACTGCGCACAAGGCTCCAACACACCGCAAGCTATCGACGTTTCGACAGGCATTGGGTTTCTTGACCACGTTCGTGGAGACAATATAATAGCTCTAGATCGATCCGAGCTGACAAACGGCCATGGATTAAATAAAATATACGCAGATGTACACGGCTCTAGCTAAGCATAGTGGAATGTCCTTGACCATGAAATGTTCGGGCGATCTGTGGATTGATGATCACCATACTGCAGATGAGTGATCTTCCTTGGCTGAACGAGGTGGTTCGTAAACTAACAATCACTGTGTTATCACAGGATAGCGCCATTGCTCTTGGTACAGCATTCAAGCAAGCCCTAGGTGAAGTACGGGGCATTCGTCGTTACGGGACTGGGTTTGCCCCACTTGATGAGGTAGTAAACTGTCCTATTTCTGTTGTCTACCACTCAATCATTACTCGCAGGCGCTCTCCCGGGCCGTAATCGATATTTGCTCCCGCCCATACTGTGTCACGGACCTTGGTCTCCAAAGGGAAAAAATTGGAGATTTGTCAACCGAAATGATTCCCCACATCTTCTATTCCTTTGCAATGGCATCAGCCGTTACATTACATGTTGATGTACTCCGTGGCGAGAATGACCATCATCGGTGAGCTTTTATATGTATTCCCGTCGTTATGCTTGTAGTGAAAACGAGATAGTTCGGAGTCTGCTTTCAAGGCTCTGGCCTTGGCTATCCGACAAGCCATCGAGCGAACAGGAGGCAACGATGTTCCAAGCACAAAAGGTGTGCTGTAACATTGGGAATGACGTTTACGTACAGATGTTCTTCAATGATGGTTCGAATGAAACGATATGTGTTTGTGAATAAATACATATTGCCTATACATCATTTCTGAATGCAGAAAATATTAGAATGTTGAAATCTACAGGGCGTAACCTAAGACCAGAACAAGCATTGTTTTTCCGCTGGAGGGTTCAGCTATGAACCATGTCATAATTAACTCAACCGAAAGAATATTTCTAAAAAGCCCACCTTTGCATTCTTCGAACAATTAAATGCCTGCGCGAACTCAGGGATGTTGAACACGGTACCATCAACGCGATATCTGCTGGGAGAGTGAGGATCGGTACGAATGCGCTGGATCTATATTCATGATTGCAATGGTGTCATGTCAAGAATCGACCTAGAAAGTTTGTTGCCTTACAGCGGCAGCCGACTTCATACTACGGGCCCACACGCGCGCGAAGGAGACAAAGAATAGTTGTTCCCTGAAAAAAGGAAAATATTACACATGGTTTGACAGGGGTGACTGTTTATTCTCACCTGGTGAAACTCAAACCAGGGAGGAGATATTCATTGCCGGCTTGGAACGATGAATTGAATTGCATTTTCCAAGCACGATAAGCCTGGATGAGGCCTGTGTCCCCGATATTCTCCCCCGATGTCCTGTGAGGAAATTAGCAGCGGCTCGGAGATCCGAAAAGGGGGTAAAGACTCGTACAAATTCCCCTGTAATCATTTATTTATTATTGAACAGGACAAACACAATGGTTGATCCTCACATTAACATGAACCTTACCACCCTTGCCATCATCAATGGTATATGCTTAACGAAAAAATGAGATGTCAATGAAACAGCATGGGAATGATCGATGTACCAGAAAATTGCTTCACAATGCAATCCTGCTTCACATTGAATCCCTCACTTGTTGAATTCGTCCACCACTCTTCAAGTTTACCCTCTTGGTTGTACAGCCGACCGGCGGAATCGAAGGCATGCTGTAAAGGTAATATAAGGCGAGATTAGTAATACTAAGGATAAACCCACAGTCAACTCGTGAGCAGCGACGTGGCCAAAGGAGCCATACGACAGATAAGCCGGCCTGGCAAATACATTGATCTCAATAGGAGCGGTCGCGATAGCTGGTAAGATTCATACGTACCACTCTTGTGAAAAGAAAGGTGGCTGTAGGATACCGGCAGGGAAAACGATCTGAAAACGATCAGGTTATCGCTGCATCGCATTGGTGTATGGTGAACTCACCTCATTGGCTGGAGGGTTGAAATACGCGTTCACCATTGAAGGATACATCTCCCATGACTCGGGGTTCCGCTGCTTGCCCAATCGCAACCATTTCTTGATCTCATCACTCATCCTGGGAAGAAGATCTTCCGTAAGAATAACACATAAAATTCGTGTAATGTGGAAACTGACGCAGCGCTGAGCATGTTTTCGAAAAAATTGTCTTTGTCCACTTGGACAAGCCTGTAATATCTGGCGATCGAGCCTGCATCTCGAGTATCAGGTGAGATGGGGAATCCAACTTTGACACGGATCGCGTCGGCCTATTGGGACAATCATGAGTGACGTGACAAGACAGGCGTAATCGGTTGGAGATACATACTTTCTCAGCTGCCGCATCCGCAGATATCTTGTCCATCCAGTCGATGTGAGGAAGCGAGCCCTTGAACGATTTGACAATGTCTGGCAAAGTAAATCAAGCATAGACAAGAAATCCAAAGTGAACAGAGGCTGACCTGTGATAACCTTCGTGCCTTTCGCTCTTGACTCTCCGCCAAAAGTTTCGTTGACGAAATATCTACCGACTGCAAAACCCAATGTCTGTTCAACCTTCCCGACACAATATTCCGCTCGGTCACCGACTGCTCCCTTTTTGATACCCGTCAATGTCTCTTGCAAAGTTCTCTGCGCCTGCCACGCCTCAGTACTCATCCCAAGGTTTGGTGCAAGACTGAGCGCGGCGCGAATGATTAGGTATGCCTCGATAACATCAGAAGATGTGTGATTTAGGATCTCGGAAAGGGAGGAGGGGTATGCAGGGTAAGTGATAATGACTTGTTTGGGGAACGAACGCGGCGCGAAGGTGGAGAAGTACATGGGAAAATCGATTTGGGTAAGGGCATCCGTGAGGTTGGAGAGAGGCAATGGATTGTAGGTTCCAATTGGATCTTGGTACAATCTGTCACTGTCAAACATCGTTGATAAGAGTCAGATTTCAGAGTGTGGATGTCACCGTGTGACTTACAGGTCGAGACTGACATTGGCAATTTGACTTTCGAATTTCAGGACCTTCTTCGCGAGTTCGTGCGCTCGTTTAGTCTGATTAACAGGTTTGTTGTCATCATCTTCACCGTCATCACCTTCCCAGGGTGGCCAGGGCCAAGGCGGCCAGGCGTTTGCGACCAGAACTGGGGGGTTCTTTTGCTTCAACCTCGCCTCTTCCTCAAAAAGGGTCAAGAAGAGTCGTTCGACAACATCTTGGTAAATTTTCTGCATAGATCTCTCCCTGTAGTATTCCTAGGTGGTGAAGAGTTAGTAGTTAAATATGGTCCTTGCTGCTAGACTCCGACCTTTGAAGGAAGGCCAAGGCTGGGTTGGTTGAACCAGAGGGCCATGTGATTTGGATCCACACCGACATCACCTTCGATATCGAACGAAAATAACGCCTCGATGCCTGGAAGGTGTCATTTCGAAGTTGTGGTGGATAAAATACAGACCGCCTTACCACGAGAATGGAGGAAGGCAATAGCAGCAGTTAAACCATTAGCTCTATCCTCATCTTTGACCTCTGCCGAGGAGGCAGTGATTTCAGTGTTATTTGCCCGATACAACTGGCGAATGGTTTGGACGAAGTGGAATAGGGGTTCTGCACCGATGTCATTCAGTCTGTTCTCATCTAGACAGGATGAATAGAAGTCTCGAAGCTTATGAAGGATCTGCTCGTCGTATGATGTCGTGAAAGAGGAAGTGGAAGAGTTCGATTCTAGAATCTTCTGGATAAGCTGCTTGTTCTGTTGAGCTAGGGCTTCGAAATTTCCGTAGCTGCCTTTGTCAGCAGGTAATGGGTGTGCATTGAGCCATCCACCGTCTGGTCATACAAATTAAGACTGAGTGTAGTTGAGACACAGTAAGACACATACTAGCGAAGTCATAGAAATTGTCGCAGGGATCTTGGGAGGTATCAAGAGAAGATAGGATTGATGCAGATAGAATGATACAACGTGGGCTGAGGCATGTTTTCTGCAAGATATATCTCAGTATACCAAACCTGATGAAATTCAAGATATCAGGAAGAAACTCGCATTCAAAGGAGGACTGGTTGGAACTGGAACAGGTGCTGCAGTGGTGGTATACACGCTCGTAGACGTAGAGGCGCTCGTGGACGTGGTAGTCACTGTAATGGTTCCCAAAGGCGGTCTCTCTCCACCTCCGCCGTCGTCGTTATGACGACGTTGTTCTAAGTGTAACTTGTGCTGGGCGCCGGCAAAAAGACCGATGAAAACCTACTCAACGCTTCAGCGGGCTGGATAACCAGCGTTAATGGAGGTTCCGCGACTAACCGAGCTCAAAAGGAGAAGTATGAGCGCAACTACAAGCAGGACTTTTGTGAGAGGTGTGAGAGGTTCCTGAGCGATCGAAAGGATGTGATCCGTGATAGACGGTCGTTCATCAGCGGTTTCCGCTTCTTCAGCGTCTGGATCTCGTAGCAAAGGAGCGGTTTCTGCAGCGTTGGTTGAGTTTCGTTGTTGACTATAGCAGCCGAAATGACACAAATTTGTTACCTTGGTCGGTTGACAGCCTCGCTACACTGTCCGTCATGTTGACGATGTATTTGAGTGAGGCGAACTTGCTGAGGAAGCGTCCTTAAGTACGCAGTTGCCTTGTGGATTGTGCGAAGCAAACTCACGCCTAACTCATGTTGACCAATTCGGCAAATGATATCTATGACAAGTTCATAGCAAAACAAGTGCAACTTGAAGCAGCAGCATAAGAACTAAATAAGAACTGAAGAATACGGCTTCTGCTGTAAGTTTAGTGGCATCGCAGCTCGCGCTGATCCCGTTCCTGGTATTCTACCTCTTAAGTCAAATTTGTACCGTGCTGTCAGGCTATTGACTACGTGGTTCAAATTATTGTCGATCTTCCGCCTTTACTATGTGTCGGGAAAGAGAACACCCGCCCAAGCAAATTACAATCATGATGAAGACCCAAAGGTATCCTCCTAAGATGTTCATGTTCGTTGAAACCGCAAAAGCAGAACTGTCATTAAAGTTTATCAAGCTCGATTGAGGGACGACTGTTGAGAAGTGACAATCTCTTACCTGACAAAGGCTGGACTGAAAGCCCGCGAGAAGCAGATACAACATTGTACAAGACCCATGGTCGATCCCAGGGATGAAGGACGGGGAGAATATTCTTTGACAAGTAGCATGTTTACCCTGTGCCGTGGAGATGACCGTCAGCCAAGTATCATGGAGCCAAAGAAGAACACTCACGAATACGCAAGGAAACCTACTCTTGCCATGGACAGTACCAGGCCAATTCCAATCCAAAGTATTGAAGTCGTCCAAGGGTCCAAAATCCCTGTGGTCTCATCAAGGCCTCTCCGTGCGATGATATTAAGTGCAGGCAGAGCCATGAAAGTAAATCCCCATGCAAATTTTGTATATTTTAGCGGGGTTGAATCGGCGTAAAAGTGTGGGCATAAAAAATAGCTGGAGGGATGCCGCTATGGCGCCCGCAGTTGCGAGTGAGTATCCAATTTGGGATACCTAATACATGCATTATCAAGCATCCGGTTTTGTGAGAAAGTAATGCAACGAAGCTGAACGCAAACTCACGGAGAAGGCTAAGCCTCCGGTTTGGATTGGGGAGTAGCAAAAGAGGACGAAGACAACATCGAAAGCCGTAGAAATGAAACTCAATGCGCAACCAGATGCGCACAATGCACGAATTATTGGTATTGACAGGAGGGTCTTAATGCTTAGGGCCTTACCCACATCAACGAACTTGTCCCGATTGTCGGTCGCACCGTATGAGGTTGGATTTTTCATTTGACTAGGGAGATTCATTGGTCGAAATGTCTGGGAAATACACAAATGCTATTAGAGATATAAAGTGTCAAAAATATATAGACCCACTTCTTCCAGGAAGAAATAACCGAAAATAACTCCAAAGGCCGTGACCATGGATGAGATGACACAAGGCAAGAAGTAAGGGTACCTCCTCAAGAATTCATAATCGAACAATTTTGGATACTTTCTAACCGGTTTTGAGAAGTTCCCGCCGATGAGAGGGCTTGGATATGAAAGGAAGAAAAGGTTACCAACCAGAAATATATATTTAAGGACTAACGTACCCTACGATGGCTCCAATAGGCCAGAACAGACCGAATATCGGGAACGCGAGAGCTTGGTTGCTGGAGTCTGTAATTTCACAAAGAACCGAAGGGATCACGGCAACGTTTCCAGAGAATAAGCCGGCTTGAGCAGAAAACATGGTGAGTGGCTCACAGAAGTGAAAATTTTACGACCTACCGAGAAAGCGAGTAGCGAGGACACTGGCGAAATTATGCGATAAACCAAACAAGAGAGTTGCCATGGCGAGACCTGTCGCTCCCGCAAGGATAACGGGGCGACGACCAACAATATCTTTCGTGTAAACTCAGAAACGCGAACACAACTTCGAAGACAGTGAACTCACCGGAAAGCCAAGCCCATGGACATATAGCAAGTAGCTGGGAGATGGCGAAAACACTCTCCTGTTCAAAATACATAGACATGTATTCAATATCTTTTCGCAAACTTGCAAGGCAGAACGAAATCCCAACCACTAATCCGCTGTAGAACCCAATTTGCGATGAGTCGTTGGTGAGGCCGAGATCATTCATAAATTGATTAACATAGGGAAATATTTGCGTGAAAGCCAAGGGGTCGAGCAGCCGCAGAGAACATAAAACAGCAAGCTGGATCTTGGGCAGTGGCGTCTGATTAGCCTCCACTGAATGTTGGGACTCACACGCCTGTTGATTGGGGAGGAGAGGGCGTGATTCGTCGTAAGAGGTCGTAGGACGTGATGGTTGTGAAGAATTCATGGTAATAGCAAAAAAAATCAGAAAGGAAAGAAAATTGGAGAAAAGAAATGAGGAAACAAACGTAAAGGAGCAGTCGTTCCGGATTCTACCCTTAAACAATTTAGCACGGCACATCGCCACACCGGTATCTGTTAGGGTCTTCATTACGTTTTCGATTACATGTTTCGTAAGTCATGCCTGCAACGCTCCTGAGGCGGAGGAAAGAATATTCTGGACATGGACACACCGTGCCACTAAAAGTGAAGATGTGGAATAGGTTCGCCAGCAAGTGCGAAGGAGTACACAATTGGTGCCCTCATAACGTTGAAAACTGGACATTGTCAGGGCCGCCAGGGAGACTGATAAACAAATAAAACATGAAGCGAAGAAGTCCAGGCCAGGTTCCAATTCTGTACTACAAGATGCCTTCGGACAACAACTGTAAACAACTCTGGGCTAAATCTGTTTTCTGATCTAATAATGCCTTGTACGCTCAGCTTGCGCTCAGCATCCACCGTGTCCCACAACAGGCCCCCTCCCTTCAGTTCCCATATCCATTACTTTCCAAAAATTACATCCCTTGCCTTCGTTCTGTGCCCCGGCATAGCAGGTCCACCAATACCGATCAGTCTCACCATCACTCCTATTCTTCATGTCTGCTCGAAGTATAGATGGAACGCCGCATCTGCAACGCGGAATGCTTGGCGGGCGGAAGTCAGGTCTATAGAAACGGAATGTGATATTGATGCGGCAATTCGAAGGTTCAATTGGAGCGTCAGGAGTTGAAGGATACGCAGGACGGAACATATCTATCGTGGGCTGCGGGGGAATTGAATGTTTGAAATTTTCCTGTGTCGAAGCGTGCATGATGGTCAACTGAAGGAAAATAATGTCAGTGGCTATATATCCTCATATGAAGACTAGGTATTTCGCCCACGGAATTGTGAGGGAGTGGAATGTTGAATGTTCGTGCACGACGGGTGTCTGTTTCATTGGTAGGTACGACCTCTCGTAAGCTAAATACTCTCCTTGCGCCTATAATGAAATGATCAGCAAAAGATTGTGATGTGAATGACGTTTCGGGATCTGACCAAGACTTAAAGATGCGATCGTAGGATATGGTCCCAAGTAAGTTAGTTGGTCAGAGTGAAAGCCCACGCTCTCCTTAGCTCCTTCATAACAATTCGAAGCGGCAACATTAGCTCGCCAAATCGGGCTAGATTGGGTGCTGCCGCGCCATTCAAGCGGGAAACGCGTTCTGTTGCGCATTTCGCTGTTGACAACACGCTCAATTATTTTACAAGCGTCCTCCATCGCAGGAGGAAACACTGGCGGAGGTTCGGTCATCCGACCGTTGTACCTAAAGTCTTACGTTCAATGTTTACGAAAGATGGTGCGGAAATCGAACGGTACTCCTCACCAAAACCGAGCGGCTTCTTGCCATGATGCATCTCCGTCTATCCCGTCATCCTTTCGTGCGTAAAACGAAGTACGATGGGGACTCTCGACCACTCGATCAAATAGCCACCATTTGTTCCTTTTCCACTCGTGAGACGCGTCAACCATCGTGTGAAATAGGCTACAAGCCAAATCGGGAGGAAGAACGGAAAGATGAAGCGTGCAAGGGGTGTGCTCAGCAACAAGAGCGGGCTTTGCAAGCATTAGTGGAGGCAGACGCGGTATGCTCTTCTGGTTCGAGAGTGGCTGACGCAAAATTGACATCAGATCCAAGGGAGGTTTCTCGGGAGATCCAGATTGGGGAGCAGCGGCTCCCTTGGCCATGGGTGATGTACTGCTGGAAGTCTGGTCTGTATTCAGCTGGAGATCGATCATTTTGGAGATTTTTGAAGCTGAGGGTTTCAACCAGTTATCCAAATCCACTACTCTTTTGCGCTTTCCTCCCTGTTTCTTGTCTGGGTTGTTTTCTTTCGAATTAAGGAATTGGGCAGCCGCTGCAACATCTCCATTGTATTGAACCAGAGCGTCGAGCAAAACAACTGCATCCGGTGCACGTCCGGTCAGAAGACTGGACAATAAGGCCAGAAGTGTTTCAGTATCGTCATTTGGATGCATGGACAAGGTAAAATGAAGGAATGGGATATGATGGTGCGTGCCACTGGCAGTGACTGTGACTGACAGTACTCAAAATCAAACTTGGGCTGGCCCGGGGCCGCCTGTTCAAGTTGTTCTGCCACTATGGGGAATGGTCCACCACGAAGTTCGCCAGCTTCGAGTCGTTCCTTAGACTTCATAAATTTGCGCACTTCGAAAATAGTTAAGATCACCATTTCAACTAGCCGAACGTTGACCAGAACTGAGCCATCAGGGTGCTCTCGTCCTTACCTTGCTTTGGTTCAGCTGGACATATTGTCTATCGGGGCTTTCGACCGAGTTCAAGGGACCTGCTAAGTCTTTTGCCCCCCTGGGAGGACATTGCGCGAATGCATCTCCAATAAGCAACTCGGAGTTTCACCAGCGACAAACCGTCCTAGCTAGGACTTTGGATGCCCTCAATGCCTCTGCATACATCGCGGAACCAGGGGCGAGTGCTCAATTCTACGGCAACATATCCTTGTCGCACTGGTTCCTTTCCGAACGACCACTTCTCCTTATTATATCTCCCAAGGTTGACGGAGAGGACATACAGCCAATGGTCTCTGTCCTCACTCCTCAATTCGAGGCCACCAGAGCAAAGATGCTGCCCATCCCCGCTTCGCCCATTCAATTTGTTGAATGGGCAGAAGACGCTAATCCGTACAACATCACAGCTTTGGTTCTGCCTGAGGACGGAACCATCTTTGTCGACGGTAGTATCAGAAACTTCATCGTGGAGGGTCTGCAGAAAGCTCTTCCGAAATTCAAAGTCTCTTTTGCGCCTGAAAAAATTACGCAGTTGCGTGAGTGCAAGTCTCCTGCTGAACTTGAGTTACTCAAGTGCGCAAATGAGGTTGTCTCTTATTGATTTTATTGGTCATTTCCTGATTTAATTACTGGCAGGCTACTTTGTTGGCCATCCGCGATGTACACAAGCAGCTGTACATCGGCATCCGCGAGTCTGAGGCTCGCAAATTAATGACGACCGCCCTGTCCAGTGCTGGTTTGAAGGAAGGAGATTGTCTCACCCTATTTGGAGGTTGACTTTCTAACTCTTGTGTTTCGTTTACCTTTCGTCTAAACTATACATCTGCAGAGAATGCTGCTCTGCCCCATGGGAGCGGAACAGATCGCGCTTTGGGCAAATCAGACTTTGCCCTATTCGACTGCAGCGGGTCGTTACACGGCTACTACAGTGACGTCACCCGGGTCAAAACTCTTCCAATACAAATCTATAAAGTGATACATATCTGATGGCAACTTACTTTCGTCCTCCAAATGCAGACTGTGGCTCTTACCGACTCGGACATCCCAGAAGAACATTGTCGCATCTGGAACTATGTACATTCATCACAGACGATCGCGTCCGCAACCGCACACAAGGGGGTGTTGACAAGGAGAGTAGATGAGGCCGCCCGATTATTCTGAAAATCGCCGGGTATGACTCGTACTTCACTCATCGTCTGGGTCACGGTGAGTAAATTGTTGAAGTCGGATGCAGAGGAAGCAGTGACTGACCTTCGCGTAAGGGATTGGACTAGAGTTGCACGAAGAGCCATACCTTCGTGGTGGAAGCAACAACGTCATTGAGACAGGCCACACATTCTCCAATGAGCCTGGAATCTATATCGAGGGCAAGGTGCGTACCTTGTGTGATCTCTATGCTTCGGCCGAATTTAAATGTGGTCTGTTAAGGTTGGCGTACGGTTGGAAGACTGCTTTTATATCGACAAGGACGGGAATTCTGTCTTCCTTACAGCTGGCGTGGGTGGACAGAGCAAGTCTCCCTGGTTTCCCTGAGGATGGATTCTGGGAAGGCTGCTTTATCATATATTGATCTGTCCAATGATAAGCAACGTGCATGTCAATATTATTGTTCAACAAGACTGATGTACATTGTAAACGACCGATTGATGGAACTCCTTTTAAATAGTAAATATCAAAGGCAATCACCAAACAAACCAGAGGGAGTCCAGGATCCCTAAGTAATGAAAGCAAAGTAAGATAGTCGAGCGATGCCAAACGAGGGAATTCAGGATCAATATAAATATATGGTTATATAAGAGATGGAGGGAAATTATTCCAGGATGAGACATAAATATAGTTGAATGTCAAAGGATACATGAATGATGAACGATTTGATGGTGGAACGGGGAAAACGTGCACGAATTAACAAACAACCAACTGGCAGGAAGCCGAAGATGGCTATTGCATTTCTATCATTTCGTCGGGGGTGGGTAGAGGAAGAGGGACTGCCGCTGGGGAGAGAGAGGAGAGGGGTGAGATGGGTCTAGGGGATTGGCCGGATGGGTAGGAGGGATGTCGTTGGAAGGGGTTTCGTGTGTGCGTGCGGGAAATGGGAGAGGCTGCAGTGTTTTGATGTTATTTAGACAGGCAGTTGAGCAATAGAGGAAAACACGTACAGAGTGTGTTCGACGTAAACCAACGGATTGGGATACCCTCTGAATCGAAAAGGTCGAAATCAGTCATCCCGTCCCTGCCACTTGCAGAATCCGGAGTGCTCGAACTGGTGTTTCGACTGGGTTGAGTAGAACGAGCACCATCTAATTCTTCCAGGCTAAACAGGTTGCTCGAGTCACTTTTTTGTTGCGCAAGCTCGAGTCGCCCTCGGGCTTTGTACGAGTACGAACGCTCGTGTTGGAAAGTAGGGAGTGAATTGGAGCCTTGGCGGCGGGTTCGGAGAACGGGGGAAGAAGGTGGAAAGAACGATGGCCTCAGAATAGATAGGAATTCTTCAAGCGCCTCAGTCGTAAGACCAGACCTACAACGACACGGAAGCACATTGAGCGGTGAAAGTCAAGGGTGCAATGCCCCGTGAATGTGATAAAGATGGAGAAATCATGGGATTGGTCAAAATAGGCGAGGAGGACTTACCGTGGAGATGCTCGTTGAGATGCCAAATCCTTGTCCGAAGTAGAGGAAGCATCAGGAAAGAGCCCGACCTTGAGGTCATCAAAGTCACCATCATCAGCGATCTTTACTCGTTCACGGTGTTCTGCAGGCGTAGACACAAGTCGAACGGGAAGTGAACGGGTGAAAAGCGTTTGCTGTGCACCATTATATCGAACGGGACGAGGGGCGACAAGAACGGGCTTATCGTTTGCGGTAATGTTCATTTTGACAGATGATAAGTAGATTTGGTATGTAGGCTAGCAAGTAAATCGGTTCAGGAGTAAGTGAGGGTCAGCGGACTTGATGGAAAGAAGAATACAACTACTGCCTCAGAGAGAAGCTATTAGTAAGTGTTTGTCACTCTTTGTTAATGTCATGTGGGTGGCACCTCTTCTTTCGGACTGGGGCCTAGGCACTTAGTACTCGCCGACGTCGCTAATGTCTGACAGCATTATTGCTGGTATCCTCAGGAATTAGTTCATCTGGTTCGACAAGCAGGCGTGTCGAATGCTTGGCACAAAAATCTGTGGAACGGTGGTCCAAGTCATGGGAATTGTCCGGTTTTCGGTCCGCAAGAGGTTATCCTCCCTGCAGTAATTTTACTTATAGCCTGCGAGGTAACTTCTTGGAGCGTAATCAGATTAAATTGAAACGTAAAACTCCTGTTGCCGGTGGACATCCTCGCTTGGGAGGTTCTAGATTCTGCCAATGCTTGCCTATCGATCACGAGCCTAGTATAAAATGACTAGAACCACAATCTAGTTCCTCGATTTCTCTCTGCCATCCCCGAACCTAATGGCCTCTGGCCGGCGTGTTGACCTTGACACCTCTTATAATGAGTCATGCCCCTTGCTGCAAGATCAATCCACTCTTGAAACCCAAAAGCTTGCAAAAAGCAAACGTACTCCGTTGCCAAAAGCCCAGCTAACTGTCCTATGTGCCGTCAGACTTGTGGACCCGATCGCGTTCTCTCAGATTTTCCCATACATAAATGAATTTATGATAACGCTGCACCTCACTGATGATCCGTCGCAAATTGGATTCTACAGTGGGATTGTGGTTCGTCAAATCTACTTGTGATTTTTTTGTCCTCTCTTATAAACCTTATTTCTCAGGAGAGTGCTTTTGCATTAGCACAGCTGTGCTCTATATATCAATGGGCTAAACTTTCAGGTATTTATACAAATATATATATCATCCTTCAGACCTGATGTATATCCGTAGATATTATCGGACGTCGCCCTGTAATAATAGTAGGAATCATAGGCATAGCAGTGACGACGGTTCTGTTCGGCCTGTCCGATTCACTAACAGAAGTTTTGATCTCCCGCTGTATTGGTATGTGTTCTACGTATCATTTTCCAAATCAATTCTTACGTGCACAATGTGACTTCACAGCCGGATTATTTTCTGGCAATATTGCCGTGATTCACTCAGTCCTTGGTGAACTCACGGACCCCACTAACCAGGCGCTTGCGTTCCCAATATACGGGCTGGCTTGGCCCCTAGGATCCATCATAGGGCAAGTCGTAATTATTCTACGTGAAATTGATCAAGAGACCAATGTAGACTCCTTGGATTAGACCGCTGATAGGTGGTACCTTGTCAAATCCAGCAGCAAAGTACCCGGGGTATTTCGACTATGCCTTTTTGAGGATCCATCCGTACTTCCTGCCTTGCGCCATAGCTGCCCTGGTGGCAATCCTTGCGGTCCTCTTGGCCTTTTACTTTTTGGATGAGGTACATCCCCATTCATCCCGTGTATACAACGAATTACTGACATATCGCCGTAGACTCTTCCTACGAAACGGCGGAAAAGAACTGAAAAGGGCACTTCACTGTCGGGTTCCTTTTACGGCCCCATTGACAATGGGAATGACTCTCTTGCTGCTGCACAGCCTCCGAGTGTCAAAAATCTGCTCTCAATACCCATTATCCGGTCCCTAAGTGCCTCCGGTTGTGCATTAAGTTTTATTGCTACTGCATTTGACGTCGTCTTTGTTCTCTTCTGTTATTCTCCCATTGAAACAGGTGGCCTAGCCTTTTCCGTAAGCATCTTGCTTTCGTCTGCTCTTTCACGCGCCTTCTCACTTAACTGAATGTCTCCAGGCATCGCAGATCGGTTACTCGCTTGCCATTGCTGGGAGTACATCTGCCTGCATCCAGCTCTTCTTCATGCCCACACTCTTGCGCACATTCGACATTGTCAGGCTATACAACTTCTGCATTGGTCTCTGGCCTTTTGCTTATATCGCGCTGCCTCTGCTTAATTTCATTGCTCGAAGCGGGTTAAACGAAACAACAGGTCAAACGGACGTACCGACAAAATCAATACTCTGGATCGGGATCGCAATCGTTTTAGCTGGTTCGAGAATTGGGTGCCTCGCGTATTCGTATGTCTTCCCTTGCATTTCATTGAATAGAACTAATGCTTGCCGCAATGTTGCAGTGTCAGCATGATATTGGTCAAGGAGAATTCTCCCAGTCCATCAGCTTTGGGATCCACCAATGGCCTTGTTCAATTTGCAATGTGTTTGTCTCGCGCTTTCAGTCCAGCGTTCGTCAGGCTCGTCATGTTCTCTTGCTCTTTGGTCATTGGTCTAACTGATTACTTTCACTAGTTCTGCGTTTGCCCTCTCTGTGAACAACAACTTGTGCGGTGGTTATCTATGGGTAATCATCATGGTTGTGATCTGCCTCCTTGGATGTTTCTCGGCCAAGAGCATTATTACCCAAGGCAGCGAGACATCAGTCCGATAATGTCTAAATTCTTTGCAGGATTGCACAGGGAGGTTGTAGCGACCACAACTACGTATTATCATTCCTTATTATTACGAACAAAATCAGAAAGACTGAACCAATCAAGAATAATTATGGATCAGTACGTCGAATATCACATGGTAACCGCTGAGCTTGCACCTCAAATTTCTAAAGCTTGGAGGATTGTGGCTCTCCGAGACTGTAAAGTCCGTCAAGCTCTGTCTTGAACTTGTTGTAAGCATCTTTCCGACGGATCTTCATCGTTGGAGTCATCGTCCCGTTCTCCACCGTAAAGGCGTCAAGGCTCAGGTGGATCCGCTTGATAGTCTCAAATCTGCGAAGCTCGTTAGCCAACTGAATTTCCAAATTTTTCCGCACAAGCGAACTGCGATGCGTACCCTTTCAATCCATTCCGTTGTGCTTCCTTGGTCAGCGTGGTCAAAATATGCTCATTGACACGCTCATCCTTGCAAGCCTTCACCAGCTTTTCGAAATCGTCAGGTTTCACCCTCGCACCGGTGACGCTAGATACGGCTGCCGCCAGCTGCACAAGGTCCGGAATAACGACAGCGAGGAGGTAGGATTGCAGAGAGTCTCCGTGAACGTAGATCTGGGCGACTACGGGGGAGCCACTGTACAAATTTTCAATTTTCTCAAGGGCGACGTATTCGCCTTGCGCGAGCTTCATAATGTTCTGCATAGTAGAAAGAATGTTATTCAACCCGTCGGAAATGGTGAGAAGGGAAGGGTTAAAGACACACTTTGACACGGTCAACGATCTTAAACCGACCACATTCGTCGATCTCCGCAACATCCCCAGTGTGTATCCAGCCCTCGGCATCGACCGTTTCTTTGGTATTCTTCTCATCTACAACCAACAGAAGATGGAGTACTGCCCAAAGAAATGTGGATCTAACATACCTTTATAGTAATTCGAGAAACAGTTGACCCCACGAACACACAATTCACCACGAGGATTCGGTAGGTCTTCGGAAGTATAACCCATAGCTGGAACGTCGATTAATTTGATCTCACAGGCAGGTTGAGGGGGGCCGACAGTCCCGCTTGAGCTGGGGTCGTTTGGCAAACATTTCGTGCAAGTGGCACAGTTCTCCGTCATTCCGTATCTGGCTCGTAGGAATAAGGTCAGAGAATTCCAGGACATTGGTTGTATTCTGTGCTTACCCTGCACGGGTAAGGGAGAGTTAGTAAACCGCGAGCTGGGATGAGGAAATCAATTTACCTTCAGCAACTTCACAAGCGAGTGCGATTTTAAGGAAATCCATAACCTCAGAGCTGATGGGCGCAGATCCGCTAGTCACAAGCTTCAATTTCCCACCCAGGACAGCCTGAATCTAAACGCAATATCTCATTCGAATCAGAAAAAATGGTTGTTCATTCGATTTCCATACCACTCCCTACCTTGCGGAAGACCAATTTATCCCAGAATACATGGGTATTGTCGCCGGTCGCATGAAGCTTGTCCAACTTGACCTGCATGGCTTTCTTGAATAATGCGCCCTTCAGACCAGGGGCATTCGCGGCGACCATTGCTGCTTGGTATACTCTGTTTAAGACCCGGGGAACCGAGGGGAAGAAGTCGGGTTTCAGAATTTGTGCGTCTTCGAGGAGACGAAGGGGGTCGCCTGTAAAGTAACCGATTCTTCCACCGACAGCAAGAATACACATTTCGGCAATTCGCTATGGCATTAAGGGAGAGAAATTAGTGTCAAGAGCATAAGATGAGGTTGTATCATGAATAACAAGACGGACCTCATAGATATGGGCAAGGGGAAGGTAAGATAGGATAGAGGCATTCTCCGACAAATCGAGGCCGAAGCCGTACAAGTTAGACTGTGTACCTATTGCAAGGTGCTTGTGTTTTAGAACGACACCTGAAGTAGAAGCTGAACAGAAATCTTATCAGTATTATTCAATGAATGCCAACCTTTGGGGGTATTGGTTGTGCCCTGATAAAACGAGATCAAATTGTAGATCGGCCGCGGTGAAAATATTTACTCACAGAAGTGTAGCATATCGACGCCACGTGCTCAGGAGTAACGGGAATAGGATCTATGAGGTTGGTTTTGCCCAATATCTCAACTACACCTTCAGATGAGCAACTACGGGCACACCGGTCCAGATAATGTACTTACTCTCACGTAGGTCCTTGACCTGAATGTTCAGCGTTTGACTCCAGGCGGTCAAAAGATTGCTGGTCTCAGGAGACAAATCATCAATTGAAACAATCAATTTCAGAGTGGGAAGTTTGGAAGCAAGTTTCAGTAATGTTGGAATGTGCCCTGCGGTTGCGAAGATGACGGTGAGTTGTGCATGGTTAATGCTAGAGGTGTCATTCCGTCAGACTTTATGAAAGGAGGTAAGTGAACCGCCTTACATGTATTCTGGAAGGAACCGTTAGTAATTATTGTTGAGTGATCAGAAGAGGCCATACCAACTGAATCTTTTCCCAACGTGTCATAAAGGCTGACAGAAACCTTGTTGTAAGTTTGAAGCGCAATGTCAAGGATCTGCCATTCTACACAATTTCCGTCAAAACGTGATTCCAATCACAGAATCGATGAACACGCACCAGGCCTATTCGGCGACCAAATTCCGACAGTGTCAAGTTCCCTGCCTCCGAGTTCTCCTTTCTGGAACATAGACGAGACGGCGCTTCCAATATGACGTCTTCGCAGATCAACCTGACCATAAGTTTCCCAAACGAAATGGTCGGCGTATTTGAGAGGCTTGGTCGATTCTATAGGACGATATCCAAGGCAAGGGCGATCCTTTCCAGACGCGAGACCCGCGTCAAATATCTCATTCAAGGTCTTAAAAGTATTTGGAGTTTCCAAGTCGATAATGCCATAGATGCCTGCATTTGAAGATTGTGGATCGGGGGAAACATCAATGTGAGCCTGAGGGCGTACCATTCTGGTAATGGGCTGCAAAAGTTGTCACTTAATATTACAACGCGATGTGTTACTAGTAGCAGTCTGACATACCTGTTTGACCTGTCCGTTTTGTGCCTGGAACTGCGACAGATTGTTTCTGATAAGGTAAATTAGCGGGCAGTGGAACAGCTCTGGTATTGGCAGTAGGCATTGTGGGGCAAAAAAGTCGATGGTGGAAGAGCGGGGTACCCCACCTCCAGTTTTCTGTACGCCAGGTTGCACGTGAATATTAAAACGCGGCTCGGTTCATGAGGGAACCCGATCGATCATGAAACGGATTTGCAGTTCGTCGTCCTGTATCATAATTGTATCATAAACTGGTTTCGAGCTGTAGAAACTTGAATTACAGGGTGTATGGTGTATGTTCTCTCCCTTTTAAACGCCAGACTTTGAGGATCCGGATAGAAAAACTTGGTTCAGATTCATATGGGTGCATGAACCAAACCATAATCCGAACCTTGCGAACCTTTAAGTTTGTAACATCAATTCCAACCGGAAGCAAAAAGTTCCGTGATTCGAATTCAAGCTCGCATGCACAAGCAAATTGTGTTGCATTATTGAGACCAACGTGTTCTCGTTTGAGTAAGTCTGTTAGCTTTAAACATCTCAGGATGTAGCTTAATGAGATATTGAATTCTACCCAATCTACACCTCAAAAGTTGAGTCCCAGGACAATATACTGTGCATAATGTGCATCGCAACAAGCACATGTTTTCTTCCGTCGTACCAGGAAACGAGGACGAGAGGAATTCAAGCTGCTGATTCAGAAGCGCGCCGTAGCCTAATTCGCCGATCAGCTGATTTACAACAATTCGTGGTGTGTATAAGGTGTGTAGCATGGCACACAAGTTCAGTTCCACTGTTGGCCCGATTCGAATTCGCGTCGGCTGATGAGGAAGAGGAACAGATGAACAGAGATAAACCGCCGAGCTCATGAGACAGCACTAGCGCTAATAGATTTCCATAGACTGCCGTAGACTGGTGACCTTGTCTGTCGCAACATGTAAGGTGCCAAACTGTTGTAGACAGTTTGGCACCTTTACATGTTGCGACAGACGGTAACGAGTCTAAGACTGCCGGACAATTCTGGTTGTCAGCAAGTGGCGTTTGCCGATTGTGTCATTCCACCAAACTTGCAGGAGACGCTCACAAACCAAGGTGCCTCCCTCAATCACCATCGAAATCGTTGACTCACCGATTGCCATATCAGTTCAACAGGCTTCAGACTTCGAAGGTTAAACGTTAAAATAACAACTTGAACGTTACCCGATGTTGTGTTCTTGTAAATTACCAGAAAGCTGAACAAGGATGTCATGCCGACAATGGTTCCTTCAAGGGTTAATCATCAAGTTAGGCAGAGCATTGGAGCGTTACCAAAGTGTTTCATCATGGTAATGTATCTTTTGGCTGACCAGGATATTTCCTGCTTGATAGGCTCCGCGTCTTGAAACTGGATATCCTCAACAACGCCTCCGCCAGCGCTTCTGTAATCCTATATCTTATTCAGTCGCTTTCGATTAATCCTTAAGGCTTGGACGTACTTCACCGTGGCTACTCCGATAAGGTAGTTAGAGCAAGATGTCTTCAAGGACACTTTGAGATGACAAGGCTCGACCAGACGATGATTGTATACTCACCTAGTTATAGTTTATGAGATCGTTCTCACACCTGCTCAAGGGCAGCCTTATAGAAAACATGTTCCAATTCGGTGAAGACAAATACAGTATGACATGGTATATTCATAATTGCATGACGGCTAGTCCTCTGTTATCCGCCAGTCACGGTGCGCTAAGTACGATCTGCAGATAAAAATCAAGGTCAAACGTCAATACAGCAGAAAACCATTCTTGCCACTCACGCTCATGAATTGTTCATAGCTAATTTGGATCCACCCATCCCGGTCAGTGTCAGCTCTGGTTCGAAGGAGTAAGTGGCATCATTATAGACTATCCAATGCTGCATACCGTTGAAATGCTTCTGTGAGAGTCTTCACCACTACGCAAGCTCTCACAAAACGATCGAATGTGATCCCAGGAGGAGGGCCATAGCCAGTTGGCGGCTCTGAGGCTGCGAGTTTATTGTAAGGAAAAGACCAACCTGTAAGCGGGTTAAACTTACAGTATTTACGCTCGACGAGGGTTAGAAGGGGCGACGACAGGTTATATCCAAAACTCCGCAGTGCCTCGGCCAGTTCTCGACCCTCGATGGATCCAGAACGGTCTCTGTCGAAGTGGCGGAACACATTCTGCCAGTCTGAGATGTATTTCCAAAGGCCAGTGAATTCTGATCTGCCCCATTAAAAAAAATCCACAAGAAAGAAAGGTTATGTAATAATCACCAGCGAATCCGATTGTTCCATTGCGGTCGGTGTCCTGCATTAGGATTAATTCTTGCAAAGAAACTGAGAGCGATGGAATTTTACAAAAATACCCATCAACATCTTCACGGTATCCAGGTCAAATTCTTATTCCAAAGATTATCATCCCCATTCCGTCGACAAGAGACTTCAGCACTCACTTGTCCAATTCCCTGGAAATCCAATCCATCGATCAGTCATTCAAGAGCATAACCGTAACTAAGGCATATCTAGTTCACCATTGACAAGCGCAGTCTGCAGTTCAGTTACACTAATCGCCCCGGAGCGATCCAAGTCTACTGCAGAAAACCACTGCCACAACTGCGGGTCTACACCAGGCGGCGGGCCCTGTTGATACTGTTGGCCTCCATGAGGCTGTTGCCTATGTCGCGACCCAGAACTACCATACCCTGGGGAGGCGGACGAAAGGGTTGAATGAGTTGAATGTGAATGATGGTGTTGCTGTTGCTGAGGTGGCTGACCACCGTATGCATACATCGTGGGTGGATCAAGATAGGAGGATTGCGGCGTGGTAAGCTATATATATGAAAGATCTAGATAGGGCCCATTCAGCGCTAAACGTCAGGTGAGTGTGACCGTGTGTGACGGTCTCAATAATGTGGCTGTGCTATTTTCAGGAGTTCTTTTAGTAAACTCAAGGCGCAGAGCGCAGTCTGTTGCCTTGACGGCCTCGTACTTCATTACCTGAGTATCTCTAAGAGTCGCCGCCCCGCTACCAACATCAAAGACTGGATTTATATCATGCATGAACGAATCAGACTAATGAGACTAGGTTGGACCATGTCCGACCATCTTGTTATGTATTGTCCTCATCAGGGAAGTTGCTTGAGGCTCTGGATCTAGCGACCCCAGCGGCCATTTGTCAGCTGTAGCCTCGTTTCTGATACAGACGGATCAAGGAGGCGCCCATAAGCCTGTGCACAGATCCGCCTGGAATGCACAAAACCATCAACCACACTCACAGAAGGTAGAATGAAGCCACTCGAATGCCTGCAAGGTGTTCATTATGCCATACGGTCCTGCCTTTCCGTTCCTCGCAATTGTGATCGTGTGCCTGATGAGACTCACAACGGCGCTGGTTGGATGGGTAAGAAAACACTTGACGTGGAAATCAACCGTATATAGGATTTGTCAACCCACACACATAGTCTGCAACGTTTACATCAGGACACACAGGCAGCCAATAAATCGAACAAAATTCCGAGCCTGCAGATGAGGGAAGAATTATCTCCATCCATGTGCCGATTGCAAGCATTGAGGTAGATATTCGAGCTTGCCAGAATGTATAAACAAGTACTGATATGACCGGTACCCCCCTTAATGTTAGAAATGTATGTTGTCGGTGGGACTTACCACCAGGAAACATGATGACAAACCGAAATTGATGAAACAATGTAACAGAGGATATCGATTGTACAAATATCAGGAGGTTCTCCGTGAGATATGAGTAATATTAACGCAAGAACAGTTACTGTCCCTTCACTAGCCGTTCAGTTCTGTTGACACCACAACCTTATGCCATGGCCCGCACAGAGCCAAGACACTCTAGTAACGAGCTGACGTTGAAAACTCCTCGAACGAAGTGTGATATCCAATGATTACATTGATGTCGAACAATGAAAGCCTCAAATCTCAACTGATGTATTAGAATTTAGGGGACGAGTTCGAGAGGGTAAATTCATACTTGATATCCTCCCTAGTCTATGAATGCTGTGTTTTGCAACGAGTGGAAAGATTCAAGGATTTACTGAGTCCATCCTGATTCGGTAGGAATGGAATTCCTTGGTCGGAGGGAATCCCAGTGGTGTGGTTCAAATCAGAACAGAAATGGACCTAAAGCTTCTTGGGTTTTTAGGCAATTGACGGCTCTTCCGAAGCCTGATTGCGAAAGTATATCTGTAAGCCCGGTGAAGGACAGGCACGCCGACCAGCTTCCACACGGCATACGCAAATGCAGCAAATGCGGCGAATCTTGAGTATGGCCCCTTTTGGATTCCCAATACTTTGTCCTGACCAGTCAAGCCAAGCCAAGCGTTGCTGCCTGAATTTGCGTCAACGGGTACGGATTTTGTCGTGTATCCGACGACCTACCGTGACTGGGACTGACTCGACTGAAGGATGGAGAGTCGTGATGACGATCGAACTTGAGGCCGAAACTATTTATGAGGATACAGATAGTCGTTTGGATAGAACCGTTGGCGAAGCCTCGAGGTTCTTCCAAGGACCGAGAATTGGTCGTGGCAGCATAGAATTAAATCTGGTGAAGAGTGCTGTGACGGCCACTTATACAGGAGACCACTGGGTTGATCTAAATACGGGGCAGAATCGGAATCGAGAAGCACCCTGTTTCAAGGTCGCAGAGGGTAACCACCGCTGAGAAAACTCGATAGTTAGTAGGCTCTGCCCAACGCCAGGGTCGACCTGTACAAATAGAAATTAGAAATTGTTTGCAGCCGCTGGAGAATCCTTGTGGTACCGGAGTTAGAGTCGACGGTTTACATATATTCATGTCCCGAACCAGGAGGTGAGGATAAGAGTCCCCGGAGCAAATCGTCGGGTCAAGTTGATGAATTCATCTTCGGTAGATGTATTCCCGAGGGTCTAAGTGCTCCCAAGGGGTTCACAGTTGGTTCTGATCGTCCACCAGTAGCGAACTGAGTCATTGATGCATAAGCCGACCTGCGTCAGATTGAAAATTAGCTATCACAACAAGCGGAATTACCTGGCCTTGGCCGGTCTTTGTGGTGATGGATGGTGGCATGGTCGGCCTAAAACTTGCGACGAGGGCTAGCAACAAGTTGGTAGAGGATGGAGGCCTAGGTTAGCAGGTCAGGCATGCCTCTCAGGGACCTGGACGAAATGTACATGAGTTCATAAGTATGACAATTGATATATGATGTTTACTTTCGAGTTCAGCGACAGTCCAGGACTGAAGTTGGCTCGAAAACAGGGAATGGTGTAGCCTTTTGTGTAAATCAGTGGCTGCCGAAAATCAAGAATGGGGCAGTCCTGGCAAACCATCGACATGTCGTCCCCATCATTGCAAAAAGCTCCTGCTTTGCCTCACCTCCGGAAAGCTCACGAAAAATGCCAATAAACAATCACTGCACATCAAACAGGTACAATATTCATGACGTATATGGACGAACGGTACAATAGTCCCGCAGCAAGCCTGCATGATCATTCATTGATAGTCTTTCGGCGACAGTTGTCAGATCGAGCCTAAAATGGGGTTAATTACAGATTGCAGGGGAATGGGGTGAGCTGACCATGAAGGTGGAGTAGCGTTCCGGGCATGGTTTCGTGGGTGGGAAATATTTGAATCGGGAGAACAAGGGGGATGAGGTGCCTTCCTGCGTAGTGATGGCGTGCTGACTTGGTGTGAATTCGATTTCTTGTAAAATTGTTTTGAGGCTTGTTGGACTCGACGAAGAAAATTGTAGATGTGAGCGAAGAAAGCTGCTTGGTCGTCGTCTGCCAAAATATCAAACTGCTCAAAATATAATTTTACTCTCCAGAAAACCTTGAAGAGAATGACCTCATCTAAAGTTTCGGAGATCCTCCATAACCCTTGTAACTTGGTTTGGCCTCCCCTAAGGTTTGACGGTTGGGGAACCTTTCAACCCCAAAATGACGCGATAAACCAGATAAAGAGGGGTCCGAGGCATCACGGTTGTGTCGCAAGTCCCACTAGCAGGCAGGACTAGGACGCTCAAGTCCGGGTTACGGCATATTATTGTCGCTTTGTCCTCATCATCCCAAAACTCGATTCGTACCCCGAAACCCACGGGGCTACCGCAAGGCTTGAAAGCTTGACATTGTGTCCTTGGAAGGCTGAGGATGGCTATTTGCCCGGTATGGTTTGATTTGATCAAGAAAAGACAAACAGATCAGGGTCGCCGCAATAGAGAGCAATCGATCTTCATATCTGTACTTATGGGTCTGTGTGGCTCCTCGTTTGGAATGGTTTGACCAAGGGCCAACAGGAAGATGAACATCTCTCTGTTTGGATCTCTGTTTGTTTCGAGCCCCGCTGTACGGTTCCCGAGTGGTTCCCGCTGCTTCTGGCTTGAGAGCCTTATGCGCCGGTTAATTCTTAAGAATCAATTTTAGCAGACGCGCTAGAAGAACTCACAGAGTAAATGGCCGAGCTAGAACCGTTTCGTTGATCAGTGTCGATCCGAGTCCGCCTTCTACTTCGGACCCCAAATTGGAACAAGTTACCGGCGGCAAAAACAACCGAAAACAACCATGTGTGTCTCCATGTGTGCGCAGATCCGATATCTCAGTCGGGCGGTCCGATATACCCGATCGTTTCCCACTCTAAGCGTTTCTGCTCTTCGACGACGACGCCGACGAACTCGCTCCAAGCGTCCAATTAACCCGCCAATTATACAAGCATTAATTAAACCAGACCATATTCATTTGGAATGGCCTTACACCTCAAAGCAGTCATATTCGACGTGTGTGCCTCGACCCTTACGCTTATTTCCTGCAATCTGACCATTTACATTTCTAAAACTATACCCTGACCAACCCAAAACGCCATCATGATTCCTAAACCAGATCGGCGGCGTCGTCTTGCGGAGTCCGTTCATTGCAATCGCGGCGTACGAGAAAGAACATGGAATTCCAGAGGGTTACATCAACTGTTCAATGTGCGTGCGCATGTTTCCATTTACGCAAATTGTTATCAATCACTATTTTTTTTTGGCAGTGTGGAACGTGGATCGCAAGGCGCATGGCAGAGATTCGAGCGAGGGGAGCTCCCGTTGTTCCAGTTCTATGAGGCGTTTGGCAAGGATTTGTCTGACACCGCCAATGGGAATGTGTGGTATCAGGATTATTGCAAGCGGAAGGGGATCGGTGGGTCCGTTGCCTCTTAGACAGGGCTTCAATGAATTGGTTTTTGATGTAGAATGCCCCAAGCTACCAGAGAAATTGAACGTGAACGGTCGGAATGTGGATACTCTCCTTTAATTATCGCACTTTCATGATCTGACCAGAAAAATACATGTAACATAGCTATTTGGTGCCATGATGCGAGAGTCTAACATTTACGATCCCTACATCCTCCAAGCCATCCAACGCATTCGAGGTAACCCTCATTCTTCCCTTACAGCCAGTTCCACTAACCCACCACCAAACCCCAGCCGCCCAAACTCACCGCATTATAGCCCTCACGAATAATTTCTCTCAAACCTCCATCCCTCCGTCCGAACTCGCGTTCCTCGGATGGGAGGATGGCGGTGCGACTCCCCCAAAGCTCCGGGCTCTGTTCGACGATTTTTGCGATAGTAGTGCATTGGGGATGCGGTGAGTTGGCGTCTTTGCTGTTCCCATAATTCCATCCTGTATTCGTTGTATTTACAAGGACGAGCAATTGGTCTGACGTGGATGGGTTGAACAGAAAACCGGAACCAGAATTCTACCTCCTTGCGTGCAAGCGTAATGGGATAAAACCTTCGGAGGCTGTTTTTCTGGATGATATCGGGCTGTGCGTCCTCTCTCCTTCTCCGTCTCTCCGACTGATCCCCGTATTCTAGGAACCTGAAGGCGGCGAAAAAACTTGGGATGGAGACTATTCGTTTGTCCACTCTTCTCTTCTCCAAGATCCTGATCAACTGATCTACGTGTGCAGATGTCCCAATTGGTGGCACTCTGGATGCGGTTGAGAAATTGGAGGAGATACTTGGGATAGATCTTAGAAGTCCCGAAACAGTTGCGAAGCTGTGATATTAGGAATACATGTCCGTCTTGTAAGTTTATCGAGACAGCAGGCCGGATATGATTTCACAATTCTTATTCATAACTGAACGAAATTGCGAGGCTCCGATTAACATCCTCATCACAATGCGATGCCGCCCATAACCGCTATAAATCTAATTGTGCGAGATTCGCGTAGTCCGTGGGATGGTAGAAGATTAGAAGGGTTTATCCGATGCCGGTGTCTTGTCCTCGTAGTAACTTCCCAACTTGTAAAACCTCAGTCTCTGCCAATGAACAGAACGGAAGAACACATGTAAACTCACAACAGGTACTTTTACAAGGAGTTCACGTTTTACTAGCGGGGTTACCGAGAGGAACTGCCGGGATGTGAGGTGCTGGTTGGAAGGTTAACGAGAAGGTGAGGACATACTAGGAGAGCGGCTGTACCAGCGCCGACGCCCCAGATGCCGAGAGCTGCTGCCCAGCGTTTTGTTGCCTGGAGGCAAACGTTCAGTGATTCAGGCTCAAACAAGGGAAGAACACGAAACCAAGAAAGCTGACAATGCACTAAAAACGAACGCCGAAAGGAGAAAAGAGCAAGAGCAAAGACATGGAATTGGAAACGCACATGAAGAGAAGCTGTGACAGGTGGCGTCGGGTGGTATAAGACTCGGGACATAGTTAGGGCTTCGAGGTCAGATTAATGTGCTCGGCGTCGTCGCGGGGGAAAACGGAATATTAATATTAAATATGGGCCCGGATCATGTGACTTGCAATTATTTTTCTTTCAAGTTCAAGTTCAAGCCTGAGGATCCCCAGCCGTCGAGATCTACTCTCGAAACTCCTCCTCATTCGCACTGGGTTTTCTTGCAGCTGGGTCGCCATCAAGCGTTTAGGGTCATTCGTTCGAGGAGCGTTCAATCCGATACTACCGACTCGTATTTTGCTCGAACCATGGCCAACCCCCGCCAACGTCGTAAATCACGCTCGTCCTCACACAAAGCAGTCTCCCACTCCCGACACGCAAAAAGGAATCTGAAGAAAACACCTCGTGAGTTCCCTCCACATTTCTCCCAAGTAGAATGTTGGCTGATGGTGTCCGTGACCTGAAGCCATTCGGGGACCCAAAATCCTACAGGACGCATGGGATAACAAGAAAACAGTCCGGCAAAAGTGAGTCCTCAAAATAATTCATTCCACTTCTGGATGAATCGTTCATTTTATCGTTGTACTCCGACCCCGATCGATTGCTTCGCCAATCGATTCTTATATCGAATCGTTGTCATCGATCTCTGCATTGCGCTTACAATTCTGGCCACGCATGCTTACATACTCTTACCTCCAGCTATGCCGCCCTTGGACTCATACACACGCTAAACCCATCCGCCTCTGGGGGAGTCGAACCATTAGAAGTCGCCGACACCAGTATCCCAATGGATCTAACGTCATCTCTCCCTCCCCCAATCTCCTCACTACCCAAAGGCTACGGCAAAATTATCCGCGATGATGCTGGAAACGTCTTGCGAATCGAATTGGCAGAAGGGGAGCAGGAGCGCGGGGATGATAGGGAGATGGATATGGAGGAGTTGGAGCCCGAGGTGGACAGGAAGGTGTTGGGGAAGTGGGTTACGGAGCTTGGGGGTGGGGAGAGGGGACAGGGAGTTGGTGGGGATGGGAACGTAGTGAGAGGTGAGTCTGATTTGCCGTTTGTGTGTCCTTTTTCGAATTTTGCCATGCATTCGATGTCCATTCGATGTCCATTCGATTGGATTACCGCTATGTCGGCGACTTTTTTTAATTCCTCCGTCATTTTAAGTGTGAGTGGGGTGAGATTAAGAGCTCCACTTGCATCAGAGTCAATAATATATCGGGGGAAAGTGATCTGGCTTCTCGCTGCCTGATTGAGATTGCCAACTCGACGTCAAAAGAAGAGACTTTGACGTATTGGAAATTTCTTTGGTGTTTTGCGTTGGAATCGGTTGTGTGCGACAGAGACTTTTC
>Ga0210387_10000076_pt1 | contig 70311 bp, 62 predicted proteins | sample IncBWC7OmetaG_FD_160108 | JGI IMG/M metagenome (GOLD analysis project Ga0210387, IMG submission 160108) | Forest soil microbial communities from Barre Woods Harvard Forest LTER site, Petersham, Massachusetts, United States - Inc-BW-C-7-O ... | reverse complement strand
GCGATGACGGCCCTTCTTGCGGCGCGCCGCCAGCACTTTGCGGCCACCCTTGGTCTTCATACGCACGCGAAACCCGTGTGTCTTGGCGCGGCGGCGTTTCCGCGGTTGATATGTACGCTTTGGCAAAGCATTCCCCCTTGTTTCTTCGTCGAATCTTCATCCGGCCCGGGACGCCCTCATGCTCCAACGCTCGAGCGGCTTTTTGCCGCCGGTTTACACCACCTGCCGCGTTGGCTTTGGGGTCTTCTCCGTCAAGCCCGGCTGCCACAGTTCGGGCAACATCCGGAATTATCTAGTGTACTTGCCGCCCGCGCACAGGGTCAAGAAATCGCGGCGGTAGGTTATCGGGCGGGGAAAAGCGATACACTCGAACCAAGGCACTCGATCGAGATTGATTCATTTATGAACTTCAGATCCCGAAAGCAAGTGTCTCAAGCCACGGCTGTCTTACCCACACTGAATTCCGAGATGAATAGTTGCTCTTTGCACGAGAATTTCACGGATCGAATACAGCTAGGAACCTTTTGGAGACAATTGCAGGACGAGGTGCCATTTGTTGAAGCTGCTCGCCGACGCGCTTCCAGCATTGAATGCAGCAGGGGGCCCGAAGAACCTTTGGGCGCCTATCCTGACTAGCCCCACAAAATTGAATCCAAATGTCAACTGGTTCAACATAAAGTTATTTTTTGAGAGCCCGGCGCTAGCCGCGAAGCTTCCGGGGACCGACTGCAGTCCCCCCCTATAGTCGAAGTAAACACCACCCGTGTGTCCGATGCCGTCATATGAGACATAAGTTTCCAGAGGCAAGCTAAAATATTGTTCCGTCCCCTGCGACAAAGTTGCCTGACCGGCGAAACCATTGAATCCAAACCCGACCTTCGGATCAACATATGCATAAGCGCTCAGATGCGAACTAGTGTACTGTCCTAGTGGATACAGAACGTGGATAAAGAAATTGCCCCCTGCCTCGACCGACTGGAGAGCAGCGGTAACAGTGGGTTGAGTTTGCCCACCAGATGTAGAGGATGGCGTGCCGGTGCCACCGCCGGTCACACTGGAACCAAAAGAAACTTGCACACCTACGGGGGATGGCATTTGCACTGAGACCAGATCGGCCGAAATCGTGTTCGCGCCTCCGCCGAAACCGTAAAGGTACTGCACTTTTCCAACTACCGACACCAAACCCGAAGTGCTATAGAAGCACTGCACATCGTTCTCAGTGGGCAACTGCTTTTGATGTCCGAGCGGACTATTTTCCAGCGGATGTATAACGATCTTTGAGCTTAGTGGGAACAGTCCTTTGAAATAACGCGAACTTGGATTCGTATATTTTGCGTTTCCACAGTCAGGAGCTGGGTTTACGACCAATGTTAAGTCAGCGGTGGCTGAAGTCCCAGCCGTTGTATCGGTAACCTTGACCGGGAATTTGTATGTCCCGGCAATCGTCGCCATCCCTGACAAAACTCCATTTGCGTTTAATGTTACGCCAGTTGGAAGGGGAGGTGTTGTTGTAACGGGACTCCAGAGATAATTTCCCGTCCCCCCGTATGCCTGCAGAACCTCGTTGATAGGTTCACCAGTTGGATATGCCGGAATGTCAGCATCGATCGTGAGTATTGTAACTTTCGCTGGAGTAACCTCTATTACGCCTTTCTTTTCATGTGTTTCTCCATTCGCGTCGATTGCCACGACCCCAACAGTGACACGCCTCGCAGTTTTTGGAGTACCTGAGATAACTCCCGAATTTAGATCAAACGTCATATCATCAAACGGCCAAGGATTCACACTCCACTTGCAACTGCCTGGAGCGACGCAATTTGCGAAGGTTGGATCGCTTTTGAAGAAGTTTGCTTCGGCTCCCGCTACGGCTGAGCCTTGCGCGATAGTATCTGTTCCAGGAAGGCCGGTCTTTGGTGGGGGCTGTATCAATGTCACGTGGAACCTATTTTTCGTTGCCGCCGGAGAGGGTCCTTGTGCAAAACCTGGTGAACTACAGGAACAAAACGCTACTCCCGTACAGAAGAATAGCGAGAACGTTTTATTCATGAACGGCCTCATTATGTGCTCCTCCGATTGAGATTTAGTCGGTACTGTATTTATAACTAATCGCATATGTAATAATTAAGAGTAAGAATTATTTTAGAGAATGTATCTAAATAACAATCTAGATTCGTTAGCAACAGTCCCCTCTTTTAAAGAGCCCTATATCGACACTATCCAGTGGTTTCCTTGCCAGATCCTTTTCCTGAGTCCGAGTAGATAAACGCTGACAATAATGAGTTGTCGTTCCACTCCGATCTTGTTGGACGTGTCTCACAAGGGAGAACGAAACAAGGCAACTGGCAATTCGGTGTGCGCGAAGAATCATTGGTCAGCGTTCGACAAGAGCAATTGGTTTGTTGTTGTTTCTTGTCCCGGCGACCTGGAGCTTATCTGGACAGATTGACCAGCCTCCTGGATACGGCTGGTAGCGCTGAATGCGGTAATATCCGTAAACCCGGCAATTGTGATGGGAAGCTGCGGAAGCAGTTAGCCACAATGGTGAATCATGAATCGCATGTCAATTGGAATAGTAATTCTGCTCGCGGCCGCGACCGTTCACGCGCAGGCGCCGGCAACTCAAAAGCCGCAAGCCCTGGCGGCGGCATCTCAGGTTCCGGCAGCGCCCGTCACTTCACCGGAGGTGCTGGCCGATCATCGGGTGACGTTCCGGTTGCGCGCGCCGAATGTTAAAGAGGTGGGCGTGCAAATCGATGGAGCGAGCAAACCGCTTGCGATGCAGAAAGACGCGGAGGGAATCTGGAGCGCAACGACGGAGCCGCTTGCGCCTGACTACTACGGCTACGTGTTCCTCGTCGACGGCGCGGCGGTGCTTGATCCCTCAAACAGCATCGCAAAGCCAAATTTTCTTTATCGTGCGAATGAGGTGCACGTGCCGCCCTCATCCGGTAGTTCCGGTGATTCCTCCGCACCTGCCTGGGAGATTGCGGATGTGCCTCACGGCGTAATCCATCACCACTTTTACCGCTCGAAAGTGGTGGGCGATGAACGCGGGTATTTCGTCTACACTCCGCCGGGCTATAACCCGCGCGGGAAACAAACCTATCCCGTCCTCTACCTGCTGCACGGGTACAGCGACGACGCCAGCGCGTGGACGGCGGTGGGCCGCGCCAACGTGATTCTGGACAATCTGATTGCGCGCGGCAAAGCCAAGCCGATGCTCATTGTGATGCCGCTAGGTTATGGCGCGCCGGAAATTCTTTTACCTGGCTCGGGAGGCCCCCGCGATCCGGGCATTGGTCAACGAAACTTCGATCGCTTTCGCGAGGCTCTGCTTACAGAAGTAATCCCCCGCGTGGAGGCCGAGTATCTCGTCAGGAAAGATCGCGACTCTCGCGCCATCGCCGGCCTTTCGATGGGCGGCGCGGAATCGCTGGTGACGGGGCTGAATACCCTGAACGAGTTTGCCTGGATCGGAGCGTTTAGTTCCGGCGGGATCACGCAGGATTTCGCCAAGGAATTTCCCGGGCTGGATGCCAGTGCCAATGCGCAATTGCGGTTGCTGTGGATTGCCTGCGGAACCGATGACCACTTGATCGAAGTCAACCGCGCCTTTCGCGCATGGCTCGCTTCCAAAAACATTCGCCACGTGGACATCGAAACTCCCGGGGCGCACACCTGGTTGGTCTGGCGACGCAACCTGGCGGAGTTCACTCCGCTCCTGTTTCGATAAAACTACTGGACCGCTTCCGCAAGACGATCAATCGTCAACTATTTTGTGAGGACTTGAGCGCCGCGCCAGCTGCGCATTTCGTGCTGCCCCATTTTGGGGCAATGCCTCGTCGGACAAGTTCTACGACCAGGGACAGGTCTCATCTGACCCCGATGGACCATCGCAACCTGTCCTAATTCTGGCCTGCGCGCCAGTAGTAATGGAACTGCTATGCATCTACTCTCGCTTTGGAAGTAAGCACGACGAGCTGCGAAACGCTACGCCCACCCTCTCCGTTCCGGCCGCGCTCCTAACTTAAAAGCGAAGGGTTGCCCTCAAATGGCTAAGACAAAATTGGTGTGTCTATTTATTGGATTATTCTTAATCGGCTCGATTTTATTTCCAGTTCCCGCCCTTGCCGGAGTGGGAGTTGCGCCTTCAACGTTGAGTTTCGGCTCGGTCACGGTCAACACAACCAGCGGAGCGGTGAATGTGGTAGTGACGAATAATGGCGGGCAAAGTATCACGATTGAAAAGGTTTCGAGCAACCTTCCACAGTTCATTATCACCAGTTCAGGATCGCCGATATCAATCGCCCCTCATGCCAGCACGACCTTTGAGGTGACATTCCGGCCAAGCGCGGCCGTCAACTACAGCGGGAGCATCGTGGTCAGCACGAACAAACCATGGATGAGCCCAGCGAACATCCATGTTTCCGGGACTGGAATCAATCCCGTGGTTCCGCCAACGCAGTCTTACTTGCTCTCGTCGAGCACGAGCAACCTGAGTTTCGGAAATACCTTGGTCGGAAGCTCCGCTTCGTCTCCCGTAACATTGACCAACACCGGCACCGGCAGCGTCACTATTTCACAGGTGAACATCACCGGCGCGGGATTCACTGTAACCGGCTTCTCGGCCGGAGCAACTCTTGCCGCGGGCCAGAGCCTTCCGCTCGACGTGATTTTTGCACCTTCAGTGGCGGGCAGCGCGGCAGGCAGTATCAGTGTTGTGAGCACGGCGACCAACTCTCCCGCCACGATTTCCCTCGGCGGCGCCGGTGTGCAGCCGCAGATCTCGGTCACCCCGTCGAGCGTCAGCTTTGGCAATGTCAGTGTGTCGGCCACCGCCACCCAGACAGTTACCATCCGGAATCCCGGCACGGCAGCGCTTAACGTAACTCAAGCTTCTCTCGTTGGCACAGGCTTTAACTCCACCGGATTAACGTTGCCGCTGTCCATTCCTCCGGGTGGATCGACCTCGTTCGCAGTCGGTTTTGCGCCGAGTTCGGCCGCTGCCTTTTCGGGCAGCATCACGCTCGTCAGCAACGCGCCGAATTCCTCGCTGGCTATTCCGCTCGCTGGCACGGGCATCGTCAACACGCTCCAGCTTTCCGTTTCTCCCGCGTCGTTGAGTTTTGGCAACCTGGCTACTGGATCCACCGCCGCGCAGAACGTCACAATTTCCAACACAGGGAATTCCAGCGTTTCGATTTCGCAGATTAGCGCAACCGGAACAGGCTTCAGCTCCAGCGGAATCACGCTGCCACTGAGCCTCGCAGCCGGCCAATCCGCATCATTCAGCGTCAGCTTCGCCCCGACTTCAGCCGGCTCCCTTTCGGGCAGCGTGACTGTCGTCAGCACTGCCACCAATTCTCCCGCCACGATTGCCCTCAGCGGCACCGGCATCCAGCCGCAGATCTCGGTCACCCCGTCGAGCCTCAGCTTTGGCAATATCAGTGTGGCCGCCACCGGAACCCAGACAATTACCATCCGGAATCCCGGTACAGCAACCCTCACCGTCACTCAGGCCTCCCTCGCCGGAACCGGTTTCACCTCCTCCGGGTTGACGCTGCCGCTCTCTGTTCCTCCGGGCGGTTCTTCCGCTTTCAGCGTCGGATTTACTCCCCCCTCTGCCGCCAATTATTCCGGCAGCCTGACGCTCATCAGCAATACTCCGAATTCCCCATTGGTGGTTCCACTGGCGGGCACCGGAATCTCGACAAGCCTCCAGCTCTCCGCGTCTCCGGCGTCATTGAGTTTTGGCAGCCTGGCGACGGGAACCAGCGCGGTACAGACCGTTACGCTTTCGAATACGGGAACCTCCAGCGTTTCCATCTCGCAGATCACTGAGAGTGGAGCTGGGTTTAACAACGCCGCACTCGGGTTGCCTTTGACCCTGGCCGCGGGCCAGTCAACTGCCTTCCTCGTCGCGTTCTCGCCCACTACAGCTGGCAGCCTTTCGGGCAGTATCACCGTGGTGAGCAACGCGGCCAATTCACCGCTGACCATCGCGCTCTCCGGCACGGGCGTGCAGCCCCAGATTTCGGTCATTCCTTCAAGCGTCACCTTTGGCAACGTCAGCGTTGGCGTGAACAACACGCAGACCATCACCATCCGTAATCCCAGTGCGGCCGCCGTCAGCGTCACGCAGGCTTCCCTCTCGGGAACCGGTTTCACTACTTCCGGGCTAGTCTTGCCGCTCTCCATTGCCGCGGGAGGCTCTTCCTCGTTCACCGTCGGTTTCACGCCCGCCTCCGCCACAAATTATTCCGGCAGCGTGACGCTTATCAGCAATGCTCCGAATTCCCCGTTGGTGGTTCCACTGGCGGGCACCGGCATCTCGACAAACCTCCAGCTCTCCGCGTCTCCGGCGTCACTGAGTTTTGGCAGCCTGGCGACGGGAACCAGCGCGACGCAGAGCATTACGATCTCGAACACGGGAAACTCCAGCGTTTCCATCTCGCAGATCACTGAGAGCGGAGCTGGGTTCAGCAACGCCGGAGTCGGGCTGCCTTTGACCCTGGCCGCGGGCCAGTCAACTTCCTTCCTCGTCGTGTTCTCGCCCACTACAACGGGCAGCCTTGCGGGCAGCATCACCGTGGTGAGCAACGCGGCCAACTCACCGCTGACGATCGCGCTCTCCGGCACGGGCACTTCCTCCGTGAGCTACACCGTGTCTTTGAACTGGACACCCAGCTCATCCACCTATTCCGGTTTCAATGTTTATCGCGGCACGACTTCCGGCGGGCCGTACAACAAGGTCGACGCGTCCATGATCTCCACTCCGTCGTACACGGATGCGGCGGTTACTCAAGGACAGACCTACTACTACGTTGCCACCGAACTGGATTCCACTGGGATGGAGAGCGGCTATTCCAGCGAGGTGACCGCCACGATTCCCTGAGTCCGACAGCCAACTGGCGCGAATGGGCCGGCGCAGACTATGAAGTGCGTCGGCTTACAGTGTGTGAGGATGATGCGGCTGGGGTAAACTGGACCAGCCATGAGCGTCATCGATGAAGTTCTCGCAGCAAATGAAATTTACGCGCGCACGCACGAACTGCGCAAACTAACTCCGCGTCCCGAACGCAAGCTCGCCATCCTGACCTGCATGGACACGCGGCTTTCGATCCGTACCCTGGGACTCAAGACGGGCGACGCGCACATCATCCGGAATGCCGGCGGGATCGTTACGGAAGACACGTTGCGTTCGCTGGTCGTCTCGCACTATCTGCTGGGCACCGAGGAGTTCATGGTGATCAACCACACCGATTGCGGATTGATGCTTACCAGCGAGCAGGATCTGCGCACCCGAATTCAAACTCGCGCCGGCACCGCTGCAGTCTCGCCCGCATTCTTCTACGCGTTCCAGAACATAGAAGAAAATGTCCGCCACCAGTTGCAGAAGTTGCGCACACATCCGTGGATTCCGGAGAAGGTCGCGGTCCGCGGGTTCGTCTACGATGTTTCCAGCGGATTGTTGCGCGAAATAAAGCACTCCTGACCGCGGAACCTCACGCGCAAGCTGGCTACCTGGCCCGTAATTATGAAGTGACCAGGACCAGTGCGAAGCCATCGTAACTCTTGGTGCTTACTGTTTGGAGCGCCGTGCCGCTCACGCGCTTTTCCTTGCCGACCATTTCCAGGAATCGCCGTATTCCTCGAATGTCGGCGTCCTTGCTCTTCGCGTCGAGCACGGCGCCTTCGCGCACCACGTTGTCCGCGATGATCACGCTGCCCTTCCGCGCGAGTTTTAGCGACCACTCGAAATATTCCGGCATGTTGGATTTGTTGGCGTCGATGAAGAACATGTCGAATGGATCGCGTATTTCCGCGGCAACTTGCGGCAGCGTGTCCAGCGCTTTACCGATCCGCAATTCCACTTTGTTCTCCACGCCGGCGCGTGCAAAATTCTTTCGCGCCACCTCCGCGTGTTTCGGGTCCGCCTCCAGCGTGATAAGCCGTCCCCCCTCCGGCAGCGCTCTCGCCATCCAGATGGTGCTGTAGCCGCCGAGCGTGCCGATCTCCAGGATATTGCGCGCGCCCATAATGCGGGCCAGCATGTGCAACAATTTTCCCTGCACCGACGAAACCTGGATCGCAGGCAGCCTCGCGGCCGCCGCGGCTTCCAGAGCCTGCTCCAGCGTGGAATCTTGCGGTATCAGCATCTTGTCCAAATACTTGTCGACAGATTCCCAGATTTTCTTGGTCATAAAACCTCACAGGTTCGAATCGGCAAAAAGGATTCAGAATCGCCAGCCGTATCCTACGATAAATTGAATGGAGTGTTGCAGCTTTCCCCCGCCCACCGGGATCGGGGTTCCACCGAAATTGACGTCTCGCGTGTTGAAATAAATGTGCGTGTCGCCGGCTTCCAGGCGCAGCGTGCCGTGCTCCCCCGGATAAAATTCCACGATCCCGCCCAGATCCAGCACCAGATTTGTGGAGCGGCCGAAACTTTCCTGTCCGGTTGCTGAAATCCCGTTCAGTGCCTGCGAGTAGCTGTTGAAGCCGGGCCTCACCTTGCCGAAAATACCGAAATGATTGCGCCGTATTCCGCCCTTCAGCCCGAAGAGTCCCTGAAGGATTTCCCCCCCGTCATGCGGTCCGAAAGAATTTGTGCCGCGCGGAAAATAGAGCACGTCGCTGTCGAAATAAAATATGTGATAGAAGCGGTAGGAAGCATACCCGCCGAAACCGGGTTCCGTCCGCACGCCGTCCGCGGGCCCCTCGCGCGCGATGAACATCGTTGAAAACAGCGGACCGAATTCCCACTTCCCGGGTACGTCGGTCTCCTTTTCGTTTTCGATCAATGTTCCCGAGCGATAAGCCACACCGAAACTGAACCGCGTGGTGTCGTCGATTTTCCCAACGCTGAGAGCGCTGCCGCCAGGAATCGCCACCTTCGTGTTGGGCACGCGGTACGGGTCGCCCTCAATGTCCGCACGCAAAACCCATCGCGGGTTCAGGTAATATTCAAGCCCGCCGCCCAGATTCAGGGCGAAATGCGTTTCGGGCCGCTCTGCAAAGCCGGTCGCCGAATTCGAATTGAAATACAGAACATCCGTAAAGTGAAATAGCCCCGGACGGATTAAACCGAAAACAGAAAGGCGGCGCGTCTGGATAACTTTGGCGCGCACTCCAAAGACAGCCTGGATGGTTTGGCCGCCCTGGATGGCGAGCATTGGAAGCGAGTGTTCCGGGAAAAAATCGAGCTGGCTTTCCAATGCAAGCCTGCGGTTCAAGTTCCAATCGAAGCGCCCGCCGAAACCGGAGTAGTCGGTTGCGCCGAGGTCTTGGTTCGTCAGCCGGACGGTCGAATATTGCGCGCCAAATTCGACGCGGGTGTAGTTGTCTTGCGCAAAAAGCGGAAACGGAGAAAGCAACAGTAGCAATCCGAGAATTCGAAGACATCTGGCGATCAGATGAGGCATGCGTTCTCATTTCCTTTGCGCCCTGCAATCGTCATGGAAAATGTCCTGCCGTATTTTAAGATGACGGCTTCCCGGGGCGGCGCTTCCCGATTTTCTTGGATGCGCTCCTCAGGCGGAGGGATGGGCAGCGCGATAATCGTCGTACGCGGCCAGATACCGGTCCACATCTTTGTGCAGCAGATAGTATGGCGTGGAAAGGCGAATTTTGGCCGGCATGCCGCCGCGAATGCGAATTTTCCTTTCCTTCCACATCCAGTTCTCCAGGTCGGGCATTTTGTATGGCGGCACATTCACGGTCGCGATGCCGCAACGCAGCGCGGGATCGGGGGAAGTCCACGAAACCGCGCCACGCCTTACCATTTCCTGCAGGATATAGTCGGCCATCTGTCGGTGGCGCTTTTCGATGCGCTCCATCCCGATTTCATTGGCCAGTTCGATGGACGCCTTCAATCCGCAAAGCACCGGCACGTTGGAACTGCCAATACGCTGAAAGCGTTCGGCGCGAATTTTGGGGTTATCCCAGCCTTCCGTGGCCAGAGTATTCCACATGCGGTCGATCACTTCGTCGCGCACGTAGAGGAAGCCGCTGCCCTTGGGCGCCTGAAGCCACTTGTGCGGGCTGGATGAGTACATGTCGCAGCCGAGATCGTGAAGGTTCAGCCGCATCATGCCGGGCACGTGCGCCCCGTCCACCGCGGAAAGGATTCCCCTGGAGCGCGCAAGCGCCGCCAATTCCTTAGCCGGCAAAACCACGCCGGTCACCGTGGAGATGTGGCTGAAAAAAATTACGCGAGTCCGTGGCGAGATGGCGTCGCTAAACAGATTCAGAACCGTGGAAGCGTTCGGCACCGGCTTCGGCAAAGTTACCTTCTTCACCACGATGCCGTAGCGCTTGGCTCTCAGATTCCAGGGTTGCTCGCCACCAGGGTGCTCCTGGTCGGTCATCAGCACTTCGTCGCCGGCTTTCAGGTCCAATCCGTTGGCGATGTAACTGTTGGCCTCGGTAGCGTTGCGAACGAGCGCCAGTTCGTCGCGTGTGCAGCCGAGAAAATCCGCAAGCGGATCGCGGAATTGGTTCCAGGCCGCGTAGCCCCAGATCGGATAGTCTTCGGGATCCGTTTGTGCCAACCGCTCGGCATCGCGATAGCCATCAAACACCGCGCGCAGGACAGGTGCGGGTGACGACCCGACAGTGCCATTGTTCAAGTACACTTCGTCTGGCGGAATCAGAAACTGGCGGCGAATTTCTGCCCAATAGCTTTCTTCATTCGCATCGTAAAGCGATTTGTCGGGAAGCTTTGCGGGGATGCCGGCCAACGGATCTTCGCCCGATGCATTCCACGAAAACGCGGGGGCCGCGCCCGCCACTGCCATCATGGAAGAAAGAAATCCTCGCCGGTCAAACATTGCGGCCTCCATTGCTGCATTGAATGTCCCGGTGATTCTATCGCCAGTCGGCCCCGGGGTGCCCGCTTTTCGTGGCTCAGGTTGCGACCCATGGGGAAACCGAATACCGTATGAGATTGAACTTTCCGTGGTTCGGGGGCAATTCATATGCATTTTAGATTCGAAAAAATGGTTTGCGCGCTGGCTCTGTGCGCGTCCGGCACTTTCCTGCTTGCCCAGCAATCTGCTGGAGAAACTTCTCCAGAGGCGAAGCCGGTTGCGAGACCAGCCGCTCAGCAAACCAAGCAGAGCCTGTTCAAGGCGCAGCATTTTGACCAGGCGGCCATCTCTCCCGACGGGAATCATGTTGCCTGGGTGGAAATCCGGACCGATGAGGAAGGCGCCCCCACGGGCAAACAGGACATTTACATTCAGGAGATTTCCGCCGCGGGCAAACCAGCTCGCGTGACCGCGGGCGCGCCAGCTTCGCATTTCAATGAAGGCAGTGTCGCCTGGTCGCCGGACAGCAAGCGTATTGCATTTCTTTCCGACGCCGAGACGTCCGGCCAGCTTCAACTTTATGTGACCGGCGCGAGCGGAGGTCCTGCGCACGTTTTGACCGATGTAAAAGGCTTTCTTGCCGGGCCGCAGTGGTCGCCAGACGGGAAATCCCTGGCGGTACTGTTCACCGAAAACGCCACGCGCGAGGCCGGGCCGCTGGTTGCTGAAACACCGGAAACGGGAGAAATCAAGGACGCCTTTTTTGAACAGCGGCTGGCCATCGTCGACGTTGGCACCGGAAAGCTCCGGCAGGTCACTCCGGCGGACACCTACATTTACGAATACAATTGGGCGCCGGACGGAAAGAGCATCGTTCTGACCGCTGCCAAAGGGAATGGCGACAGCAACTGGTATATCGCGGAATTGTTCGCAGTGAACGTCTCCTCAGCGGAAATGCAATTGCTCTACAAACCTAAACTGCAAATCGCGCGTCCGGCAGTTTCCCCGGATGGCCGGAGCATCTCCTTCATTGAAGGACTGATGAGCGACGAAGATTCCGTTGGCGGGGATGTGTTTTTGATTTCACGTTCCGGCGGGGCGCCGCGGAACCTGACGCCGGAACGCAAGGCTTCGGCGGTTGTGGTGGCGTGGACCAGCGATGGAAAGATTATCGCCATGGAAAACGTGGACGGAGAATCCAGCGTCGCGAGAATTGACCCGGGCAGCGGCCAGATTGATTCTGTGTTTCATGCGCCGGCCCTGCTCACAAGCGGGTTCTGGTCCACGAGTCTTTCGCTGACTCCCGACGGAAAAACAGCGGCGTTCGTGCGCAGTTCGTTCGAGGATCCACCGGAGGTCTGGGCGGGTCCGATCGGAATGTGGCAGAAGGTGACGCACCGGAACGATGGAATAAAGCCGGAATGGGGCGAAGCGAAGAGTTTGCACTGGAAGAGTGATGGCTTCGACGTGCAAGGCTGGCTGATCTATCCGAAAGACTTTGACCCTTCGAAGAAGTACCCCCTGGTGGTTTGCGTTCACGGAGGTCCCGGCGCTGGAGAGCAGCCCAATTGGCCCGGCGCTCATTCCTACTTCATGTCCTTGCCCGCGCACGGCTACTTTTTGTTCCTGCCGAATCCGCGCGGGAGTTTTGGCGAAGGCGAGGCCTTCACGCGCGCCAATGTCAGGGATTTTGGATATGGAGACTGGCGCGACATTATGGCCGGCACGGATGAAGCCGTTCGCGTTGCGCCAATCGATCCGCAGCGGCTCGGCCTGACGGGTTGGAGTTACGGCGGCTACATGACCATGTGGGGAGTCACGCAGACGAATCGCTTCAAGGTCGCAATGGCCGGTGCGGGCATCGCCAACTGGTCCAGCTATTACGGCGAAAACAAAATCGATCAGTGGATGATTCCCTTCTTCGGGAAATCGGTTTACGACGACCCCGAGGTGTACGCCCGCAGCGCGCCGCTCACCTTCATCAATAAGGTAAAGACGCCCACGCTCATTATTGTGGGCGACAGCGACGGCGAATGCCCCACGCCGCAATCCTACGAATTTTGGCACGCGCTGAAAACGATCGGCGTGAAGACGGAGTTGGTCGTCTACGAGCGCGAAGGCCACATGTTCGTGAAGCCCGATCACCTGAGGGATGTCATGAGCCGCACGGTCGCCTGGTTCGACGAATATCTGAAATAACCAGGCAATGTTTGGTTCTGTGACGATTTAGCGATGAGTTAAGAGAATTGCGAGAGCCAGAGAGGCTCGCATCTCGGTTATCTCGACAACCACAAAGCGTATCGAATCGCGTCGAACATTGTGAGCTGATAATGGCCCCGCAGCACGCTGTACCAGTACAGAATGGAAAATGATTTCATGACGCCCTGCCTTTCAGCTACAAGCTTCTGGTGCCCGCTAGCAACTGTATGGAACAGGAGCAGGCTCCGCATCCCGAAATCGAGTATTTTTCCTTCACCTCTTATGGCCGATGTGCAAATACCCCTTTTGGGTAACCGAGGTAAGGGTCGGAATCAAACACGAATCAGGGAACAGGCAGAAAGGTACCCGGCGCTCAATCACGATGCGATCTAACTGCAAGCAGGTCATCTGTCTCCCCCGGCACTGTCGGGCCGCGAGTTATACTCCTGATTCATGCGTGAGCTGATGCCGAAATACTCTTTCAATAGGAAGCCCGTACGATTTCCCAGCTTCTTCCTGCTGCTGGCGACGTACGCGACGTTCCCTGGCCCATCGTTCACGCAAAATTCCCTTGGCTCGCTTCGAGGCACCGTCCAGGACAGCAGTGGAGCGCGGATCGCCGGAGCGGAAATTTCGGCAACCGATTCCGAGAAATTCTTGGTTCGCGCGGTACAAGCCGATGGGCGCGGCGAATTTCGGGTCGAACAAATCCCGTCCGGCTCCTATCTGGTGACCGTGAGTGCGGGCGGATTTACCACTGCGAGTGCAAAAGTGGTTGTTGCTGTCAGTTCGATCCGTGAAATTACGATTACGCTGCATCCCAAGTCCGCCAGCGAAAAAATTATGGTGGACGGCGGCGCGTCAATAACTACGGCTGGATTGGAAACGCAAAGCGCAACGCACCAGGCCGTGATCTACCGCGATGATCTTGAGTCGATCCCCCTTGCCGGACGCAGTTTCGCCAACATCGCCTACATGGCGCCGGGCACGGAGCCCGTGGAGCCGTCCGACCCCACGAAAGCGCGCATAACCGCGGTTTCCACGGGCGGCAGCTCCGGCCTCAACAATGAAGTCTCAGTCGACGGCGGCGACAATTCCGATGACTACATCGGAGGCTTTCTGCAAAATTTTTCGCCGGATGCGCTTCAGGAGTTTGCGTTTCGAACCGCGCAAATGGACGCGGACACGGGGCGGACGACGGCCGGCTCTGTGGTGATCACCACGCGGCGCGGAAGCAACGAATGGCACGGCGACCTGGCATTTTATGAGCGAGCCGCCGCGCTGAACGCGCGCTTCCCAATCGATAATCCGTCGCCCGATCCAAAGCAGCCGTTCTCCCGGCAAAATTATGTGGGCACACTGGGCGGCCCGATCGTGAAGGATCGTTTGTGGTTTTTCACCACGTTCGAATACGTGCATGAGAACGCGAGCATCGCGTATAGCCCGGCCAGCCGTGAGCAATTCAGCGCGCTCGCGCAGTTGGCAAAGGATGGGGTGATTCCCCGTGTGACCAACATCGCCGTGCCGGACAACGTTGCCCTCCCGTTCCGCGATTACCTGGCGACGGTGCGGCTCGATTGGGCGCAGTCGAATAATTCTCACTGGTTTCTGCGCGGCGCGATGGACTCTTACACCGAGCACAACGCTCTGGTGCAACAGGGAGCTTTGCCATCCACGGGAGTCACCTCGCACAACAATTACTTCAGCGTCGTTCTCGGCCAGCAATACACGTTCTCGCCGAACTGGTTTGGTTCGCTGGTGCTGAACGCCGGCGGCCTGCATCTGACGCAGACGCGGAATGAAACGCAGGGGTTCGCGCTGGCATTTCCATTCACCACGACGTCCAGCACGATTACGGGCTTCGAGACCTTCGGCGACAATCAGTTTGTCACGGGAATTGCGGCATTTCCCGTGTTGCGCAACCAGGAAAAATACCAGGCTCGTTACGATGTGACCCACGCGATTGGCCTGCACACATGGCGGCTCGGCGCGAATTTCATCCATGAGCCTGTCCTGAGCGGCGCGCTCAGCTCCAATCCTGAAACTCTGGTCACCTTTCCTCAGAACCCGGCTTACTACCTGCTACCGGGAAATCTGGCCCAGTTTTCAGCGGATTATGCGGCAGGCAGCGAGTTCAGGCCGGGAACTGACGGCGGCTTTTCACAAAATATCCAACGGCTTGGCCTTTATGCCGAGGATTCCTGGCGCCCCATGCCGAATTTGACCGTAAACGTTGGGCTCCGCTATGACACGACATTCGGAATGTTTATCGCCTCCGGCCGCGACCAGAGCTTCAATCCCGCGCTCGGCTCCGGCCTGGTGAGCGGCATCCCACATGATTACCGGAAAGCTTTTGCGCCAAGGCTTGGAATTGCCCGCACGCTTAGCAGTTCGCAGAAAACCGTCCTTCGCGCAGGTGTGGGGCTTTACTTCGACGACCTCGCGCAAAGTGGTTGGGTCACCGCATTCCAGGCCGTCAACAACGGCACGGTCAGCGGCGCGCTTCCCGCTCCCCCGGCCGCATTGATTGATCCCAACTACCACACGCCGTATGCGCTACATGCCACCGCGGGAATACAGCGCGCCCTTTCCGCCAACTGGATGCTCAGCGCGGACTACACGCATGAAACCGGCATGCACGCGTACCGCAATTATGCTTTTGCAGAGGCCAATGTTTTCCGCTCGGACAATCGTTCCACCTATGATGCGTTGTCGCTGGCAGTGCAAGGCAATGTTTCAAGGGGAGCGCAGTTCGCTGCCCACTATACTTTGGCCAGGGCGGAGAACTGGGGCTGCGTTCTAGGGGAACTGTTCGACTACGTAAATGGCGTGTGCAATCCGCAAAATGCGTTTGCACCCGGAGATTATGGCCCCTCCGGGGAAGACGTACGTCACCGGTTTGTTCTTGTAGGCACATTCCAATTGCCGGGGGGGATGCAATTGGCAACGCTCGCCCAGGCGGAAAGTGCGCGGCCATACACGCTGACAACCCCTGCGGGAAATCGTGCCGTGGTGAATGGAGTCGAGACAACGCTCGACGAGCTTCGCGGCACACCATACGTTCAGGTCGATCTCCGCGTCAGCCGCGCGTTCACGTTTCACGATCGCTGGTCGGTCACGCCCTTCGCGGAGTTCTTCAATCTTTTTAATCGCAATAATCCCGGCGCGAACTATGTGAGCAATATCTCCGCGCTGCCAACGCCGGTCAACAATCTCGCAAACGCCACGGCATTTTGCCTGAACGCGGATTGCACGCTGACCAAGCCCATCACCAGCCTCAACCAGTTGCGTGTGCCGGCGGGAGCCCTGGGAGATTTTTTCGGGCCCGGCACTACCGTCGGCATCCCTTTCGCCGCGCAATTGGGCGTCAAACTCACTTTCTGAATACACCTTCCGCAATACAGCAGGCGCAACCCTTGCTGCAGCCCGGCGCGGCTGGCTGTACAATAAATAGGTAGCGATAAGAGCCAAATACACCATGTTTGAAAACCTGACAGAACGGCTGCAACGAACATTCAAGAACCTGCGCGGGCAGGGGAAGCTCTCCGACGAGCACCTGGACGCGGCGCTCGTCGAAATACGCGAGGCGCTGCTGGAAGGCGACGTGAACGTCGCCGTGGCCGACGAACTTCTGGCCAATATCCGCGCGAAGGCGCTGGGCACCGAAGTGATGCTGCAGCTTTCGCCAGACCAGCAGGTGGTCAAGATCGTCCGCGATGAATTGACCAACCTTCTTGGCAAACACGCCAAGCCCCTGTTTGCATCGCGGCCGCCTTCGGTGTGGATGATCGTGGGCTTACAAGGTTCGGGGAAAACCACCACTACCGGCAAGCTCGCGAAATGGCTTTCGCAGCATGGGCATCGTCCGATTGTCGTCTCTACTGACGTTTACCGGCCGGCGGCGCGCGAGCAACTCGCTCAAGTGGCCAAGTCGATCGGCATCTCCGTCTGGCCGGCCGCGGGAACGGACAAGCCGCTCGAAATCGTGCGCGGGGCTATCAAGGAAGCCAAGCTTTCCGCGAGCGACGTGGTGATCGTGGATACTGCTGGCCGGCTGCACATTGACGACGACTTGATGAACGAGCTTTCAACGCTCAAGAAGGAATTGCAGCCAACCGAAATGTTGTTTATCGCCGACGCCATGATCGGGCAGGACGCGGTGCGTTCCGCTGGCGAATTCCACAGGCGGTTGGGGTTGACAGGAGTGATTCTCACCAAGCTCGACGGCGATGCGCGCGGCGGCGCGGCGCTTTCCATCAGCAAGGTTTCCGGCGCGCCGGTAAAGTTTGTTGGACTCGGCGAAAAGTACGATGCCCTCGAAGCGTTCTATCCCGAGCGCATCGTCTCCCGCGTGCTCGGCATGGGCGACATCCTGTCGCTCATCGAACGCGCGGAATCGGCCTTCGACAAAAAGGCGGCGATGGAACTCGAGCGCAAACTGCGCAAGGAAGAGTTCACGCTGGAAGATTTCCGCGACCAACTGAAGCAGATCCGCAAGATGGGCCCACTCGACCAGTTGGTGGATATGCTTCCGAAAGTCGGGCCGCTGCAAAATCTTCCGAAGGACGCTTCCGTTGATGAGGGCAAGCTGAAGCAGGTTGAAGCGATCATCAACTCCATGACCAACGAAGAGCGCCGCGACCACAACGTGATCGATGGCAAGAGGCGCAAGCGCATCGCCAAGGGCAGCGGCACCACCGTCCAAGACGTGAATCAGGTGATCAAGCAATACCTGCAGATGCGCACGATGATGAAGCAGTACGGCGCGATGGCCGCGCGCTCCCGGATGAAAGGCCTTGGTAAACTCGCCGGAATGGGCTAAATCACAGGCGGGAGGTTTTTCCTAGTTGGCGCTGGCTCTGCCTTCCTTTCCCCCCACAAAGATCGGCAATTTTGGGCGCGAAACCAAGGCTTCACGAGACGCTGCGGTATGCCTGCAGGAAGGGCTATTCATGCGGGCGTAATACGCGTGAGATACTCTTATTCGCCGCCCTGGACGCTTCATGAAACGCATTGTTCTCGACGACCCGCAGTTTTATCTCAACCGCCACCTGCAGTGGATGGCCTTTAATCATCGCGTCTTGCAGGAGGCGCAGGATCGCAGCAACCCCCTTCTGGAGCGCGTGAAATTCCTCGCCATCACCGCCAATAATCTGGACGAATTCGTGGAGATCCGCGTCTCCAGCTTCCTGCAGAAAATCGAGCATGGCTCCCGGGACGTCAGCCCCGACGGCCTGACGCCGCCCGAGGAGTTGGAGCGCGTCACGTCTTCGATGCAGGTCTTCGTGCGAGAGCAGTACAAGTGCTGGAACGAGGAATTGCTTCCCGCCCTGGCCAGGCACCAGATTCGCGTTCTGCCCGTGGACCACCTGAACAGCAAAGCGACGGAACTGGCAAAGGCGTTTTACGACCGGCGCGTCTATCCGATGCTGACGCCGGTAACCGTGGATCCCACCCACCCGTTCCCGCACGTGCTGAACAAGGCGTTGTGCATCGCTTTTCTGCTACGGCGCAAGCGGCATTCCGCGGAGAAGCCCTTTTTTGGCGTGGTTACGGTGCCACGGGCGTTGCCCCGCCTGTTGCGCGTTCCGACCGGAAACGGCGGACTGCACTTTGTGTTTCTGCAAGACATCATCTCCACGTATGCAGCTAAGCTGTACCGGGGTTACGAAATCCTGGCTTCCGCTCCCTTCCGCATCACGCGCAACAGCAATCTCTATCTTGAGGAAGAAGAGGCCCGGACCCTGATGGATGCGGTGGATTCGCAGGTGGCACAACGACGCAAGGGAAACGCCGTGCGCCTGGAAATCGAGGCGGGGGCGCATCCGGAGATTGTGGATCATCTGGTCTCCAAATTTGAACTCGACGAATCTCTGGTATTTCGTGCGGCGGGCCCGGTGAATCTTCAGCGGCTGTTTCACCTTTACGATGAGACACCCCGGCCGGATCTGAAGTACCCAAAGTTCGTGCCTCGCCAGGTGCAAATCGGCCATGATGCGGACTCGCTGTTTGACACGCTGCGCCGCCAGGATCTGCTTTTGCACCATCCTTACGATTCCTACGACCCGGTGGTGCATTTCCTCGAGACGGCGGCCCAGGATCCGCGGGTGCTCTCGATCAAACAGACTCTTTACCGAACGAATTCGGATTCACCGATCGCCAGAGCGCTGCTGGAAGCCGCGGGCAAAAAAGAAGTAACAGTTGTGGTGGAATTGAAAGCCAGCTTCGACGAAGCAACGAATATCCGCTGGGCGCGCAGTTTTGAAGACGCCGGCGTACAAGTGTTTCACGGCCTGGTGGGGTTGAAGACCCACGCGAAGCTGGCGATGATCGTGCGACACGACCCCGATGGAAAAATCAGGCGATACGTTCACCTCGGCACCGGAAACTACAATCCCTCAACCGCGCGTTTCTATTCCGACCTGAGTCTGTTTACGAGCGATCCGGCGATCACCTCGGCGGTGCACGACGTTTTCAATTTCCTGACCGCGTACGCGGAAAAGTCGCACTACAGACCACTGCTGGTGGCCCCCAAAGACATGGCTAAGAGCTGTATCGCGCTGATTGACCGCGAAGCTCGCCATGCCCGCCGCGGGCGCCCGGCGCGAATTATCGCCAAGTGCAACGCGGTGGTCGATCCGCCGATCATTCGAGCGTTGTATCGCGCGTCACAGGCTGGCGTGGAAATTGATTTGATCGTTCGCGGCCAGTGCACGCTGGTGCCGGGGTTGCGGGGAGTCAGCAGCCGGATCCGGGTACGCAGCATCGTGGGAAGGTTTCTGGAGCATAGCCGGATTTTTTATTTCGGAAACGGCGGCAAGCCGGAAATCTATCTCGGGAGTGCGGACTGGATGCCGCGGAATCTCTACGACCGGGTGGAGGTCCTGTTTCCGTTGAAGGATGAAACCTTGCGGCAGCGCATCATTGAGGAAATTCTGCCGTCGTGCCTGGCGGACAATTTAAAAGCTCGCGTTTTGGGGTCGGATGGGGCCTACAGCTACGTCCACCGCACAAAGGGAGCCAAGGGATTCTCCGTCCAGGAACATCTGATGGCCCTCGCGCATGGCGGTGTTAACGGATCAGATAAGCGCAAGAAATCCACCTCGGGAGTCACTTATACTAGTGTTGCGGAAGGAGCCGCCCCCGCAGAACCCGCGGTGCCCGCCGGAGACGTCCAGGATTCCCTGAATGCGACCGTTTGATCTTGTAGTGATCGGCTCCGGCCCCGGCGGTCAGCGTGCCGCCATTCAAGCCTCGAAAATCGGGAAAGCCGTCGCCGTGGTGGAGAAGCAGGCCATGGTCGGCGGAGTGTGCATCAACAGCGGAACGATTCCGAGCAAGACCATGCGCGAGGCCGTGCTGCATCTCTCTGGCTTTTACGATCAGGCGTTTTACGGTGCGAACTACCACGCCAAAGAAAACGTCACGATGAGCGATCTGAATTTTCGTGTGAATCGCGTGATCGAAAATGAAGCAGCGGTTTTGCAAGACCAGTTGCGCCGCAACAACGTGGAACTGTTCCACGGCACGGCCTCGTTCACGGATCCGCATCACATCCGCGTGGAAAACAGCACGGGCTTCAGCGAGCTGGAAGCCGATTATGTCGTCGTCGCCACCGGAACGAAACCCGCCACGAATCCGAATGTTCCCCTCAACGGGCGCAATATCATCAATAGCGACCAGATTATGTCCATGCCGGTGATCCCCCGTACGCTGATCGTGGTCGGCGGCGGCGTGATTGGCGTGGAATACGCCTGTATGTACGCTACTCTCGGCGTTCGCGTGATTATCGTGGAAAAGCGGCCCCGCCTGCTGGAGTTTGCCGACGCGGAAATGGTGGAGGCGTTGAGCTACCACATGCGCGATCGGCGCGCGACCATGCGCCTGAATGAAGAAGTCGATCGTGTCGAAGAGTTGCCGGACGGAAAGGTTGCCGCCATCCTCGGCAGCAATAAAAGGATTGTGGGCGACGCGCTGCTGTATGCGGTTGGCCGGCAGGGAAACATCGATCGCCTGAATCTGGCGGCGGCCGGGATCGAATCGGATGATCGCGGGCGAATCAAGGTGAATAAGGATTTCCGGACCAGCCAGCCCCACGTCTTTGCCGTCGGGGACGTCATCGGCTTTCCCAGTCTGGCCTCCGTGTCCATGGAACAAGGACGCATCGCGGCGGCTCGGGCGTTTGGGTTGCAGATGGAATCCGATCCCGAGGGCTATCCGTACGGCATTTACACCATTCCTCAAATTTCCTTCATCGGCAAGACCGAGGAGCAGCTGACGGAAAGCGATGTGCCCTACGAAGTTGGAGTCGCCTACTATCGGGAAATTGCGCGCGGCCAGATTTCCGGGCATACGGATGGACGGCTGAAACTTCTCTTCCACCGCGAAACCCTGGAGCTGTTAGGGGTGCACATCTTCGGCGAAGACGCCGCGGAACTCCTGCATATCGGGCAAGCCGTGATGCTGCTGAAGGGCAAGATCAGTTATTTCATCAATACGGTTTTCAACTATCCCACGCTCGCCGAATGCTACAAAGCGGCGGCTTTTAACGGGCTAAACCGTCTAAGTTGAATGCGGGCAAATAACGAGCTTCCGGCATTTCTGCCTGCGTGGCACGCCTTCGAGAGTTGTCCGGCTGGAACCGCGAACGAACGGGAATTTGGAGGTAGCGGCGGGACTCGAACCCGCTAAGACTGGTTTTGCAGACCAGCGCCTCGACCACTTCGGCATCGCCACCAAAATCACAGATATGGACCCCAAAACAAAAAACCCACCTGCCGTGTGTCCCGGCGGTGGGCTGCAATTCATTGAGGCTAAAGCGATTGCTAGAGGTTCAGCCTCCCCACACCAGAACGCACGCGCGCGCAACAGTTGCAGCGACAGCTCATGGTGGCCTTGTGGGAGTTCGTGAACATAGTAAGAAGCGTAGCCGGGGCAGCTGGTGTTGGCAAACACAAAATTAGAATCCATAGCATCGATCGCATGAATCCAATTCAGGTGCGGATGCGGTCTCCGATGGGCCCAGTTTCCTGGAATTTAGGCTGGCGTCTGGGTACGGCGAAGGGAGGTTCGGGAGCGAACCTATCGTTGCTGACCGGTGGGAACTCACGTAGAATAGGTAGTCTTTAGGGAGGACGTACTTTAGTGTTAACGATTCGCTTGGCCAGAATTGGCAAAAAGAAGAAGCCGTATTATCGCGTGGTGGTGATTGAGCGGACCCGGGCCCGGGACGGCCGTGTGCGCGAGGCCGTCGGAACATATGACCCGCTGAAGAAGCCCGCGGAGATCAAGCTGGATTCCGATCGCATCAAGTATTGGCTTGGGGTCGGGGCACAACCGAGCGATACTGTTCGGAGTTTTCTCAAGCTGCAAAAAATAGCGTAGTTTTGGCTTAAGCTCAGCTCTCTTGCTCATGTCCAGGTCTTAGACTTGTTCGCGCTCCTTTTGACGGAAAAGGAGTCACGCGTATTGGTTCGTCGATCGGACACGGAAGCGGGGGCCCAGATGAAGGACCTAGTTGAGGAGATAGCCAAAGCCTTGGTGGATCATCCAGAGGGCGTCCGAGTGGATGCGGTGGAAGGCTCGCAAGTGACCGTACTGGAGTTGCGCGTCCATCCGGAGGATCTGGGCAAAGTGATTGGGCGGCAGGGTCGCACGGCCAAAGCCATCCGTACGCTGCTGGGCGCCGCCGGAATGAAGCTGCGCAAACGCTTCACGCTTGAGATACTCGAAGATTGAAACCCTCCCCTGAAGAGCAAGCTTGGGTTCAGGTTGCCCGCATCATCCGTCCGCGCGGCAACAAAGGCGAAGTTCTGGCCGAACTCTTCACCGATTTTCCCGCTCGTCTTTCTTCTTTATTGAAAATCTATTTGCGAGGCGCGCAGGGCGAGCCGCGCCTGGTTGGCTTGCAGAATTTCTGGGTGGACCGCAATCACCCGGAACACGGAATCTTTCATTTCGAAGGTTGCGCTTCCATTGATGACGCGGAAAAACTGCGCGGGCTTGATGTGCTCCTGCCGATTGTGGACCGGGTAAAACTCCCCGCCGGCAAGTATTTCGTCAGCGACCTGATTGGCTGCTCTGTCTTCGAAAATCCGCAGGGCGAATCGAAACTCTCATCTCCCGCCTGTGCGATGGAATCTGCGCCTCGCGTGCTGGGAACCGTGCGGGACGTTTTCTTTCCGGGCGAAGGAACGGCGGGCACCCCGTTGTTGCAGGTACAGACCGGTACGGGCGAGTTGCTGGTGCCCTTGGCCGAGGATATCTGCCGCCGCATTGATGTTGCCGCGCGTCGCATTGATGTTACGCTGCCAGAAGGCTTGAGCGAGCTGAACTCGGGCGAATAACGTGCGATTTGACCTGATCACCATTTTTCCAGAATTCTTTGCCGGGCCGCTGGACCACGGAATCGTGCGTCGCGCCCGGGAAGCCGGTATTGTGCAGATTCATGTCCAGGATCTGCGCGAATTTACGAAAGACCGGCACAAAACGGTGGATGACCGTCCGTTCGGCGGCGGCGAAGGCATGGTGTTGAAGCCGGAGCCGCTGTTTGAAGCCGTGGAGAAGTTGCTCGGACAGTCAATTGGGGATTCGACCCAGGCAACCGTTATTCCCAGCGGAACGTCGGTGGTGCTGCTGTCCGCTGCCGGGAAATTGTTTACCCAGGAAACCGCGCGGCGGTTGGCCAAGTTGGACAGAATTGTTTTGATTTGCGGCCGCTACGAGGGTGTGGACGAACGCGTCGCTGAGCACCTGGCAACGGAAGAAATTTCGGTCGGCGATTATGTCCTGAGCGGCGGAGAACTTCCCGCCGCGATCGTGCTCGACGCCGTGACACGGTTGTTGCCCGGCGCGCTCGGGAACGAAGCGTCCACCGAAAACGAATCCTTCCGTGAGCTGGAAATCGAAGAATCCATTTCGGTGGCCGAGAATTCCCATCGGCGCAGGGCACGGCTACTCCTTGACTACCCGCATTACACGCGCCCCGCCGAGTATCGCGGCTGGAAAGTGCCGGAAGTCCTGATTGGCGGGCATCACGCCGAGGTCGCCAAATGGCGCGCTCGGCAGGCCGCGGAGAAGACCCGGCGAAACCGGCCCGACCTTTTGGTATCCTGAACGAATTGCTGGAGCCGCGCATCCAAAAAGAGGCGATCGAAGAGGAGAACATGAGCGGAACAAGCGGCGCCCGTACGCGCGGGGCACAACTCTCAAAACCGATTGGTATTTATTACGAGCACCCGGATTGGTACCGGCCACTGTTCCAGCAGCTCGATGCGCGCGGCGTGAACTGGGAGAAGATTCACGCGGGTGAACATTCCTATAACGTAGCGTTGCGCGAGCCTGAATATTCGCTGGTGTTCAACCGCATGAGCCCTTCGGCGTGGCAGCGCGGCCTGGGCCACGTGATTTTCTACACGCTAAATTATTTGCAGCATCTCGAAGCGCAAGGCGTCCGCGTGGTGAACGGATCGCGCGCCTTCACACATGAAACTTCCAAGGCGTTGCAACTTACTTTGCTCGAATCGCTCGGCTTGCCCTATCCGAAGGCGCTGGTGATCAATCATCCTTCGCAGGCGCTTGCAGCCGCGGAGAAAATCGGCTATCCGCTGGTGGTCAAGCCAAACATCGGCGGCAGCGGAGCGGGAATCGTTCGCTTCGACCGGCCCGGGCAGTTGAAGAGCGCCGTCGAGGAAAATCAGCTTTATTTTGGAATCGACCAGGTTGCCTTGGTGCAGGAATTCTTCCCCGCGCGCGACAGCGTGATCACTCGTGTCGAAGTTCTCGGCGGCAAGTTCCTTTACGCAATCCAAATCCACACAACCGGCGATACATTCAACCTATGCCCCGCCGACATTTGCCAGAGCACCAGGGGAGAAGAATTGGCACGGCCTGCGTGCCCGATTGACGCTCCGAAAAACGGATTGCAGGTGGAAGGTTACGCTCCTCCGCGGCAAGTGGTTCAGGATGTGGAAAGCATCATGAAAGCGGCTGGCATCGAGGTTGGCGGAATCGAATACGTAATCGACGACCGCGACGGCCGGCTCCTCTATTACGACGTTAACGCGCTTTCGAATTTCGTCGCCGATCCCGAGCGCATTGTCGGCTTCAATCCCTACTCGCGGCTGGCCGATTATCTGATTGCCGAAGCGCAAGCGCACGAAACGAAGCACCCGCGGCAGGCTGTGGGCACCGGAAAGGCCGGGTGAGCGGGCCATGCGCTACGGATACTGGATGCCGGTGTTTGGCGGCTGGCTGCGCAATATTGAAGACGAGCAGATGGAGGCAAGTTGGAGCTACGTCAAGAAACTGACGCAGCGGAGTGAAACGCTCGGTTACGACCTGACGCTGATTGCCGAACTGAATCTCAATGACATCAAGGGGCCGCAAGCACCCTCTTTGGATGCCTGGTCGACGGCGGCGGCGCTGGCGGCAGTCACCGAGAAAATCGAGCTGATGGTGGCTGTGCGTCCCACTTTCCATCTTCCGGCGTTGCTGGCCAAACAAGCGGCAAACATTGATCAGATCAGCGGCGGGCGGCTTTCCTTGAACGTGGTTTCCTCCTGGTGGGCGGAAGAGGCGAAGAAATACGGGGTTGCGTTCGAGCAACATGATGACCGCTACGCCCGCACCAGCGAATGGCTGGACGTGCTGAACGGCGCATGGACCCAGGACAATTTTTCCTACGCGGGAAAGTATTACCGCGTGGACGCAAACTTGCTGCAACCGAAACCCGTTTCCCGGCCGCGGCCGGTGATTTACGCGGGGGGAGAATCGGAGGCGGCAAAACAGTTGATCGCGGAGAAGTGCGACGCCTACGTGATGCATGGCGACTCTCCGGATAAGATCCAGACAAAGATTGCCGATCTTCGCCTACGGAGAGAGCGCCTGAAACTGCCGCCGATGCAGTACGGAGTGGCCGCGTATGTGATCGTGCGAGATACCGAGCGCGAAGCTCAGGAGGAGTTGCATCGCATTACCGACGTAAAGCAGAGCGCGGCCGGCTATGCAAACTACCAGCAATGGCTGGCCAACACTCAACTTGAGCAGCGCGTTTCCCTGGAAGATTATTCGGTTTCGAACCGCGGCCTGCGCTCCGGCCTCGTTGGCACTCCGGAACAAGTGGCGGAACGCGTTGCGGAATTCGAGCGGGCGGGGGCCAATCTGTTGCTCCTGCAATTCAGCCCGCAACTTGAAGAAATGGAGCGATTTGCGGCCACGGTGATGCGGCGCTCAAATCCTCACATGGCGCGGGCCTGAGCGCGGCACGATGCTTCCTCAACCCAAAAGCGCTAGGCAAACTGGAATAGTTTGTCTATAATTGATGTTTGTCTCAGAAGTGCTGGCCCCGCCTGAGTGGGTCTGCAGGGAATAGCGAAAATGAATCCGGTCATTCAGAAGTTGCATGAAGCGCAATTGCGCAAAGATCTCCCCGAGTTCCGCTCCGGCGACACCATTAAGGTGCATGTCCGCCTGATGGAAGGCGAAGGCGAGAAGGTCAAGGAACGCATCCAGACGTTTGAAGGCGTGGTGATTTCGAAGAAGGGCCGGGCGAGCAGCGCCAGCTTCACCGTGCGCCGCGTGAGTTTTGGCGTTGGGATCGAACGCATTTTCCCGCTGCACTCGCCCTCGATTTCCTCAATCGACGTTGTCGGCAAGGGCAATGTTCGCCGCTCGCGTCTCTATTACCTGCGCAATCTGCGCGGCAAAGCCGCCCGCATCAAGCGCGCCGCGCGTGAAGACGCTCCGACGCCCGCAGTCGCCGCCAAAGCGTAGGATTTCCTTCAAGGAATTGTGCAAAGGGACAGGCTCTGCGTGTCCTTTTTTCTTGCAGGCGGTGTTTCTCACTCTAGATTTTGTTTGATCCGGAATTAATCGATCTCCAGGCGGACGTCGCTGAATTTTCTAAAGTCTTGATCGAACGAGGCGATCGGAATGTTCTCGCTTGCTGCGGTCGCCGCGATCAGACAGTCCACGAAATGGATCTTGGTTCTCGCAAAGCGGTCTAATGCGTCGAGATATACCGGCGTGTCGGTGATTTCCATACCGGGGCTGGAAATGAGTCGGGAGAGGGCCGATGCGATGTCTTTTCGCGGATGCTCGTAAAAAGACTCCAGTACAAACACACATTCGGCGAGAACGGAGGGCAACACCACGATCACCAGTTGCCCTCGGTCGCACGCATCAAAAAGCTTGCCCGCAACGCTGGCTTGCTTTTCATTGTCCTGCACCAGATGACGAATGATGAGATTTGTGTCGACCAGCCGTCTCTTACTCACCGGCCGTCCTCTCGGCCTCGGGCCGCGTTTGTGGCCGCTTCCCGAATTTCATTGAAGGACAGCCCTTTGCCTTTCTTGCTGGCCAGCACACCTTTAAGTAATCGAGTGCCGACATGCACGCGAATAGTGACTTGATCCCCTTCCAGCAGGTACTCCAGTTTGTCACCCGGCTTAATTCGCAGTGCCTTGCGAATCGGCCCCGGAATTGTCGTTTGTCCCTTGCGGGTAACCGTGGAATGCGGCATGGGTAAGCTCCTTGTCTTTTGATCTGCGCATTACTCAAGCAATTCTCCCTTACTTCTTGACGTTCGGCAAGGGCAGAAGGGCTGTGTGCGGACAGGGAGGAGTGCTAGAATCCCTCCTTGAACACACACTTATGGCGCGACTCTGCTCTTCCCGTTTCGAGCGAGCGGCGCGGCGGCTTGGCTGGACTCGCATCGCGGGTCTGGACGAAGCCGGGCGCGGCGCGCTGTTTGGTCCTGTGGTGGCCGCGGCGGTAATTCTTAATCCGAAACGCCGCATCGTTGGGCTGGACGATTCCAAGAAGCTGCTTCCCGACCGGCGAACTGAACTATCGGAACGGATTCGCACATACGCCGTGGCTTGGGCCGTCGCCGAGGTAGATGCCCAGCGCATCGACGCGTGGAACATTTATCAAGCCAGCCGCCAGGCGATGCAGGCTGCGCTCGAACAACTCACCATCCGTCCCGACTACCTGCTGATTGATGCGATGCAGCTCGATGTGATGATCGAGCAGAAATCCCTGATCAAGGGTGACGCCCGTAGCGTCTCCATCGCTGCCGCTTCCATCCTGGCCAAAACCCACCGTGATGCCTGCATGGAAAGATGGGACGCCGTTTATCCGCAATATGGCTTGGCCCGGCATAAAGGCTATGCCACTCCGGATCATCTGGAAGCCCTCCGTCAACACGGGCCCTCGCCGCTTCACCGGCACTCGTTCGCCCCCGTGCGCGATGCTGGCTGTTGGGCGACTGGGGCAGTGCAAGAGGCGCTCCCACTGGAAATTTGGCCCGTTCGTTCGTAATCCTCCTTCGCTATTTGTTCCCTGCGAGTATCGTATCCGCCACGGGGATAACTGCCTGTTCACACGCGGTTGCGGTTTCGTTGACGCCCCCAGAGTGGGGGCGTAGCGTGAGAAAAGTAAGGTTGCACGGTCCCAGTGCCTGCAACAAGTTGAGGAGAAAGTTGCCGTCAGCTTTCGATGGGGGAAGCTGTCGTCTTTTGGCATGGCTTATAACAAAAGCAAATACGTCGAAGCCGCGCAGAAGCTTCTGAACCAGGGTAAAGTAGCGCAGGCGATCGCGGAGTATCAGCAGATCCTGAAGTACGAGCCGCGTGACCAGGTCACGCTGATGACCATCGGCGAGCTGTACATCCGCCAGGGCGAAACTTTTCAAGCCATCGAATATTTTGAGCGGCTGGCCCAACTCTTCGTCAGCGATGGATTTCTGACCAAAGCGATTGCCGTTTATAAGCGGATTTCGAAACTCGCGCCGGAAGAGGTCCGCCCCCTCGAGAAACTCGCGGATCTGTATGTCCAGCAGGGCGTAATGAGCGAGGCCCGGCCGCTGTTTCTTCAGCTTGCCGAACTCCATCTGAAGAACAACAAGCAGCCTGAGGCGATTGCGCTTTTAAAAAAATTGCTTCTTGCGGAGCCTGACAATCTGCGGATTCAGATTCGGCTGGCGGATCTTTACCAGGCGATGGGGCAATCCGGCGAAGCGCTGGAAGGGTATGTCTCCGGTGCACAGCGTGCCCTGGCGCGGGGCGACCAGGCGGAATGCGAGCGGCTGGCAGACCGGGCGTTGCAGATCAACCCGAAAAACCTGGATGCACAGATTGTGAAAGCGCGCTCCTATCTCTCGGCTGGCAATACGACCAAGGCTGCAGAGATTCTTGAGCGTGTGCCGGACCTCGATAAAGGCGGGGAACCGGCTGAACTGCTTTTGGACATTTACCAGAAATCCGCGAAGTGGGATGAAGCCACCGCGCTCGCGCTGCGTATCTTCTCAAGCGACGAAAAGAATTTCACCGCCACACAAAAGGTGACCGAAGGACTGCTGGAATCCGGGCAGGGCGATCGGGCCATGAGCGTGCTCTCGCGAATCCGCATTCCGATGATTGACGCAGGAGAGCACGAAGGCGTGGTGCACCTGCTGCAAAACCTCGCCACCCGGTTGCCGGGGCGGCTCGAACCCCTTGAATGGCTGGTGGACACGTTTGGCCGCACGAGCGACTCCTTCCGCTTGCCGGACGCGCTGGCGAATTTGGGTGATGCCCTGCTGGCGAGTGGTAAGAAGGATCGCGCCAAGGAAATCTTCGAGCAACTGGTTGACCGCGATCCGGAGAACGATTCCGCCAAGCGGAAATTGAACGAAGTGCTTCGCAAGATGGGAGCAATACCTGCGGAGCCGAAGGCCGCGCCGGAGCCCGCTGCACCCGTGGAAAACCTGCAGGCGGAACTTCCCCAACCGCCCGCCGCGAGGATCCGCGGAGGACTGCACGACGACACACCAAGCGTCGACGCCCACGCCGCCGCTTCTGCCAAGTCGGCTTTGGCCGAGCAGGAACTCGACGAGGAAACGCAGAAATTCATCGCGCAATCGCTGACGGATGTGGACCTGTTCGCCAGCTACGGGTTGACGCAGAAAGCCATCGGTTTGCTGGAAGCAATTTTGCGCCGCGCACCGATGCATACGCCAACCCTCGAAAAGTTGCTGGACTTTGTGTTGGGCGCGGGGGACGACCGGCGAACGGCGGAACTCGCCGCACAACTCGAGCATATTCATGCGGGCCGAGGCGACCTGCGGAGCAGCGAGCGATTTGGCGAGCTCCGCCGCCGGTTCCAACGAGCGGCTGGTCTGAGTGATGAAGAGGTCGCCGCTGCAGTGGCTGCGGCGATGCCTCAGCCGGTGGATGTGCAACCGGTCACAAAGGCGGAGAAAGCTGCCGTCGAGGAGACTCCCGCCACGCCTGTGATCGCTGCGGCCCTGGAAGTTGAGGCTGTGCCTTTGGACGCCCGTCCTGTGTCGCCGGCTCCGGTTCCACCAGTCGCGCCGGAACTCCCCCGAATCGAAGTTACGAAACCGCCCGAGGTGATCGCGACGCCGCAAGCCGCCACCGAACCCGCAGCGGAGGAAGTCGACTTGTCCGCAGAGTGGGCTTCGCTCCTGGAAGAAACAAGGGAACCGGGGGCCCCGCTGGAAGAGATTTCCGCTGAGAAAGACGTGCCCACTCAAACAGCTTCTGGCGAGGCGGATCTGGCTTCTTCGTTCCTGGACCAGGCGATGTCCATGAAGAAATCGACACCGGCCGCACCCAAGCACCCAGCCGGTGAATTGCCCGAATTCGAAGTGCCCGCGGAACCGCCCGTGGCGCAAGAGGACTCAAGAGAAGTTGCGGAAATTCCCACTGAGCTGACCCCCGCGGAACAGCGCGCCGCTCTCGCTGAACAGGTTTTCCAGGAGCACGAGAAAGTCCTGCCGGACGAGGAACTTAGCACGCTGCCTTTGCCTGAGCATCCGAAAGTGGCCTCCGAAGGGCGCGAGCCGGCGCTGGATGTTCCGAAGAGTACCGTTCCGGAAAAGGCCGCGCCCGAACCGGATCTGGAACTTGATCAGGATTTCGAGTTGGAGCTGGAAGCTGAGCCGGTTGTGCCTGCGCACGAACTGATGTCGAAGATTCCTCCGCCGGCGCCGAAATCCGTCGCACCTCCAAAGGTCCCAGCCGCTGCGCCCGCTAACAATCAGGCGTTTACTACCGACGATTTTCTATCCGATTTGGCGAAAGAAATGGACGAATTGGGCTTGGGAGAATTGACCCAGCCCGCCGCGTACACTCCGGAAGAGAAGCCTTCTCAGGCAGCCGGCCCACGTGGAGGAGAACAGGCGGCATCGGCATCGGGTTCGAGCACAGAAACGGGGCAGCTCAAGGAAGTTTTTGACGAGTTTCGAGCGGAACTTGGGGAAATGGGCGCGGAAGACGAGGATCTGGAGACGCACTACAACCTTGGTATTGCCTTCCGCGAAATGGGCCTGCTGGAAGAGGCTATTGGAGAGTTTCAGAAAGTGGCGCAGGCCAACGACCGGGGCAAGGCCTTTCGTTATGCCATGCAGTGCTGCACCTTGCTGGGCCTGGCGTTCATGGAAAAGGGCCAGCCAGCCATTGCGGCCATCTGGTACGATCGGGCGCTGCTGACGCCGGGGTTGGACACGGAAAGTAAGCTGGCATTGCGGTATGATTTGGGTGTGGCCCAGGAGTCGGCGGGCGAACTGGACGCGGCACTCAAGAGTTTCTCCCAGGTCTACGCGATCAATATTGATTACCGCGACGTGGCAGAACGCATTCACTCGCTGCAGAAACCGGCTCGCTGAACGCCGCACAAATCACAATTTAGGCCAACTGGTTAAAGATGAATCGAATTTTGCGCGCGCTGACGGTCGTTCTGCTGTTTGAGCTGGGCGCGCTGCTGCTGTATCTTCCCTGGTCCGCATTCTGGGAACAGAATTATTTCCTCAGCCACTTCCCCTGGATGATGCATTTCGCTTTGCATCCCGCCACACGGGGGATGGTGAGCGGCATCGGCGTCCTGGATATTTTTGTCGGATTCGGGTTCTTCAATTCACGTCCGGTGCCGGCCAGTGTGCCCCCTCCTTCCAACCCGTAAGCCGTTGCTCTGCTACGTGACGGACCGTCGGAGCCTGTCAGGCACGCCTGGACAGGCGACCAAACTACAGATTGAAAAAATAGAACAAGCCGCGAAGGCCGGTGTGGATTGGATTCAGATTCGAGAGAAAGGCCTTTCCGGCCGGGAAATGGCAGGAATGACGGCGCGTGCGCTTGCGTGCGCAGGGGGCCGCAGCGCGATTCTCGTCAACGACCGGGCGGATGTGGCGTGCGCCCTTGGGGCATTTGGCGTGCACCTGGGCGGCCGCAGCCTGCCTCTTGGGGAAACGAGACGATTGGTGAACTATTGTTGCGCGGGAAAGGATTTCCTGGTGGGAGTCTCCGCACATTCACTTGAAGGAGCGATCCAGTCTGAGCAAGCGGGAGCGGATTACGTGATTTTCGGGCCCGTGTTTGCCACGCCCTCCAAAGCTGGTTTTGGGCCGCCGCAGGGAGTGCAAAGTCTGCAACAAGTCAGCAAGCGGCTGACGATTCCGGTGCTGGCGATCGGCGGCATAACGCTGGAAAACGCGAAAGATTGTTTGGCCGCGGGAGCCGCGGGAATCGCGGCGATCCGCTTATTCCAGGACGCGGCGGATCTGGAAACTTTAGTGAAGGAGTTACGAAGGGACCCCTAGCGCTTGAAGGCCCGCGTGACAGCCGGAAAACACCTCAAGCCATCATCCGACGGAGCAGGCGGATTTGACCGGCGTGGTAGATGTCGTGAAAGGCTACACCGTACAGCACAGGAAGAAGTCTCTTAGCTCGCGGAGTTTTCAGCACCCCGCGTATGGCGGCTTCCAGGGCCGCGTGTTCCTTTTCGAGTAGCGACAAATCGGCGCGCCAGTCGGCTTCCGTGGTTTTCCCCTTCTCCGGCCTCGTAAAGAAATTGCTTCCCTTCAGAATGAAAGACCCGCGCTTCGCTCCTTCGATGCGCCGTCGCACGGCGTATTTCCAGTAGGCGGAGTGCAGCGCAAGTTCCCAGATGTTGTGCCGGCCACGCGCGGGACGCCAGGCAGCTTCACTGGCGGAGACGCCTTTCAGCGACTGCCGCAGATTTGGGCCATGCCAGGTTTTACGGGAATAGCCCTCGTCCAGAAGCGCAAGGATCAGGTCGTTCGTGTTCATGGTTGCTCCCGAAAGTGGGATCGACTGCCGGGACTCGCTCCGGCGGACTCATCGTAGTGTCAGCCGAAAGCCGTCCAGACATCGCATCGTCGGATCATAGCTATTAAGCTTCAAATCGAGCGAGCCCGGGCAAGATAGGAGCCTACACCTGGAAGGACGCATCCCCATGCCGCGGCCCGTTCGTCGGCTCAGGCTCCAGTGGACCGGGCGTGTTGTAGTTTAGGAGTGGGTTGGCCGGAATTCCTAGATTTCTTGTTTTGGTAGAGACGCTTGTCGGCGGCTTCCAGCAGTTTCGGAGCGGAATGGCCGTCAGACGGGTAGACGGAAAAACCAATGCTGACGGGGAGTGCCGGCGAGTCAGTCTGCTGGCGTAGGCAACTGCTAATCCGGTCGGCAACGTTCTGTGCCCGACTGCCGTCCGCGTCAAGCAGAAGAATTGCGAACTCATCTCCCCCGTAACGCGCGGCGATTCCCGTGCCGCGACAGTGTTCCTTCATCACGCGCGCGAGCCGGTTGAGGGCGCGGTTGCCGGCCAAATGCCCGAGGCGGTCGTTGATGCTCTTCAAGTAATCAAGGTCCAGGAGCAGCAATGCAAACGAGTGACGCGTGCGGTCCGCCCGGCGGACTTCCTGTTCCAGGCTCTCGAAGAATTCCCGATAGTTGGCGAGGCCCGTCAAGCCGTCATGACTGGCGCGAAACCGCATCTCGTCCTCGGTCTTCTTGCGCTCAGTGATATCGAGCGCCATGCCGATGCACCCGAGGATCGCGCCCGCGGCGTCGCGGTAAGGCCCGATGCTCAAATCATAAATGCGATTACGGCTGGAGTATTCAAGGCGGGAAGAGACGCCGCGGAGTGCGAGAAAGTGCTGTTTGACCGGCAGTTCTTTGTCTTCGTGGCAGCGCAAATACCGGTAGATCGTCTGGCCGACGGGATAGTGGGGGAAACTCCGCGCAAGGCTGGCACAGTGCGTCCCCAATTAGAAGTTATGCGCAAGCGGGAATCGGTAGTCCAAAAGAAGACTGGAATCTGTTCGACGAGGAGTCGGAGGTGCGCTTCCGCGACCGAGCACGTTTCGCCAGGCGACAAAGCCTGCGAACGCTCCAGAATCCCGATGGTGTCGCCTTGGGCGTCGGGGATCGGGTTTCGCCGGATCCGGACTGGAACGCGAACGCCGCATCTGTTAAGGCGCTCCGCAAGGCTGTCCAATCGCGATTTGGGACATGACAGATTCTTGAGCAATTCCTCCTGAACCGGCAATTCGTCGAAAGGCAACAGGCAGGAGACGGACTTGCCGAGAATTTCCGACTGAGTATAGCCATAGAGCGCCTCAGCGGTCTGATTCCAAAGTAGGACGCACCCCTTGAGTCGAAAACGATGACCGCTTCGCCGGGATCGGACAGCAGTGCCTCCAAGGCACGATTGGCAGTGGGCGGAGACGTCATTTTGACCTGAGGTGTCCTTGCCGATTGGGAATCGGCGATAAACGGTGGCGGCGACGCGCGACCGCGAAGGGGAGGGAAACCCGAAGGCAAGAGGTAGGGGCCTGCCGGGCAAAGGCGAAAACTTAATTCAGCGAGGGCAGCCTAACATTTTGGAGAGAAGGAAGAAATAAGAGAGTGGGAAAGTAAGGATGAAGTGCAAATTGAGCGGGTCTCAGATGCAAATTATTTGCATCATAAATACGACTAAGTTAGTCTTATTTATGATGCTAGGTGCCATTGATGGAGAAAACAGGGCAGTTAATATAAGACCACGATAGTCGTATATGGTTTGATTGAGAGTTGAAACTTGGACTTTTCGCGCATTTCTATCTACCAGCGGCTGCTTCCGATTGCCATTACATTCTTTGCCAGCCTCGGTGCTGGCCTCCTTAAAGCCCAGGAGAACCCCTACATCGTGGCGTACGACCACAACCTGGAAGAACCTGGGAATCTTGAGGTCGAGTACTTCTCGATGTTCGGCACCCAGCGCGGTGGTCCCGATTTCCATGCTTTTTGGAGCGAGTTTGAGTATGGAGCGACCGCTTGGTGGACAACGGAGTTCTACCTTGACGGTCAAACCACATTTGGGGAAAGCACCGTGTACACGGGATTCCGGTGGGAGAACCGGGTCCGCGCGCTGAAGAATGAGCACTGGATCAATCCAGTGCTGTATGTGGAATTTGAGGACATCAACGGCGCCGACAAGATCATGAAGGAGGTCGAGGGACATAATGTCGAGTCCGACTTTCTGACGCCGAATGGAGTGGCGCGCCGGGAAAGAAATCGCGAGGTCGAACTGAAACTGATTCTTTCGAGCAATTACAAAGGGTGGAATTTAACGGAAAACACCCTGGCGGTAAAGAATCTTTCGAACCAGCCCTGGGAATTCGGGTACGCGCTGGGAGCGAGCCGCCCACTGTCCTTGAAAGGCGCCCCGCAGAAGTGCAAATTTTGCCTCCAGCATTTCATTGCAGGGGTCGAGATGTACGGCGGCCTGGGAGACCGGTACAGTTTCGGGTTTCACGAAACATCGCACTACCTGGCGCCGGGACTGGCATGGAACCTCCCTTCCGGTTGGACTTTCAGAATCGAACCGACATTTGGTTTGAACGACAACAGCCATCAATTCCTGCTGCGCTGGGGCGCTTCGTACGAAATTAGCGGATTTGGGCAGAAAGTGAGTCAGTTGTTCAAGGGGAAGAGCGAATGAAAATTATTATGCTGCTGGGATTCGGCGCCTTGTTGTTCACCGGCTTCAGTTTCTTTTGCGCCGCGCAGGATAAGCCGGAAAATACGGAACCTGCCTCTGTCTACGCAGAGCTGGAAAAAGCACCCCCAAAATACCGGGCTAAAGCGAACCCCTTGATTAAAGACAAGGAAGCTGTTCCTGCGGGAAAAGTTCTGTTCGAGGAACACTGTGAGGAGTGCCACGGAGAAAACGCGCTCGGCACGAAGAAGGCGCCCAGCTTGCGCGCGCAGGAAGTGCAGTCCGCTCCGGCGGGGGCTGTCTTCTGGATTCTGACGAATGGCGTTGTGCGAAAAGGCATGCCGGTCTGGTCGAAATTGCCGGAACCGCAGCGGTGGCAATTGGTGACTTATGTCCAATCGCTCGGGCCCAACGCGGCGACAGCAGAAAAAAAGCTCCCACCCAAGCCTTAATTGGAATTTGTGGGAAGCTTGAGCGCCTCGTTCAGGATCATTGCCAACCGTATACCGGCCTGCGCAATGCGCATTTCCACCGCCGGCGCGGTGGCTTCCTGGTAGATTGCCCCAACAAAAAAATGCTGGTTGAGCATGCGTTCGCCGACGTTGTTGTCGTCCGTGCAGGAATGGACGGGCACGGGTGGCTCGACCGCGTCAGTGGGCACCAGGTTTCCGTAAACGACAGACTCGGCGAGGTCGTGGCTTTCCCAGGCCCAATCCTCCACGTGAATGCCGGCGTTAGCCCACGCTCCGGCCTGGGAACTGAACGATTGGTCCAAAAATTCGGCGTACTCGTAGGGGTCCGCGCCCTCCATGGCGCGTTCCAGTATCGCGGTATCCCAAACGGAGTGGAGATTGGGAGTGTAGGAATGATTGTGTTCGCGCGGATTGCGGCGGAAGAAGCGAACTGGGACACAGTTGCCGCCTTCATCGTTATTGGTGGTGGCGTGCAGCGGCATGTGAAGATCGCCCACGAAATGGATCACATACCGGGCAGCATCCGCACGCTTCCGCGGATCCGCGTGAAGATCCTTCAAGATAGCGAGTTGCTCGGCGATCGCATGGGTGACGCAGCCGGAGTCGCCGCAAAAACTCGCAAGCGCCGCGCGGGGCGCCCCACGGGGGATATCGATGTAGTGCCACGGGCCGTTTTTTAGCGTATTGCGGATGTCATCAGGCCAGGTGGAACTGTCGGCGAGCGAACTTCCCGGGAAGGGGCCGCAGTAGCGCTTGAGCTGGGGATCGATCGGGTTTTCCTTGAGCAGTGTTTCCAGAAGTTGCCGGGCTTCCGGGGTGAGATGTTTCTCCGCCAGGAGCGCAACGGTTTGATGCCCCTTGCATCCCCACGCAAACGTTGAGGAAGCTGCGAAGTATGCAACGAAGAGTGAGAAGCCGGCGAGCCTTGACCAGAGGGAACGAGTGCTCATGGAGGTTCCTTAGATTGAAAGATGCGGCTGGCTACGCGCTCAGCCAGCGTGCCACCGGTTTCCCGGATTCGATGTGATCGCAAATCACGCGAAGAGCCGCCGTCAGGGGGATGGCGAGAATCAACCCCATTCCTCCCCACACCCAACCCCAGAAAAGAAGCGCCACGGTAATCGCCACGGCATTCAGGCGTACCTGGCGTCCGACAAGTTGCGGAGCGATGAGGTTCTGGGCAATCACGTGAATGCCGGTGAGGACGATGGCAATCACCCAGAAATGACTGACGGATTTCCACTTGACCACGGCCAGAAGGAAGCCGGGGAACCAGGCGAGAACCGCGCCCAGGTAGGGAACCATGTTGAGCAAGCCGGAAGTGATACCCGCGAGGACCGGATAATCGAGGCCCAGGATCAGGAAGAAAATGCTCGTTAGGGCAATGACCACCAGGCTTACGACGGACATTCCGATCAGGTAGTCGCGCAAGACATCGCGCAAGTCCTCGAGGGTCTCCTTCACCTGATTGCGGCGGCTGACGGGAAAGAGCTGCAGCGTGCCGTGCCAGACCTCTCGTTTCTGAGCGAGCATGAAGAAAACGAGGAACGGAACAAAAGTGGCCTCTAGCACCAGCGCATAGAGCGACCCGATGCTGCGAACCAACAGATTGCGGACCGCGCCGGTGTCTTCGTGGGGAGTAACCAGTTTGGGCGTTTCACCGGAACTGGTCAGATCATTGACGCCACCCTCGAAGCGATTGATATTTCCCTGCACCGTGCTCGTAGCGTTGCGCAGAATATCCCGATACTTGGGCCAATCGGCCGCGAAGTCTGAAGTGCGAAGCCAGAGTGTGTAACCTGCGGCGATGAGAACCAGAATCAGGAGCAGTACGAGGACCAGGGCGCCGATGGTGCGGGGAACACGGAAGCGCTCCAGAAACTCCACGGCGGGGTCCAGAAAATAGGCGATCAGGACCGAAAGAAGCAGGGTAATGACGACGCCCGCGGCGTAGTAGAGGAACAACAGTATGATGGCCGCGGCGATCAGCCGCAGGCTGAAGTTTGAACCGGAGATGCGAAAGACACTTGTCTGCGGCGTTTCCGTGCTGGACACCGAGCGCTCCTCTTGCAGACACGTTAGCACAATCGGAGGCAAACCTGACTGGGCGACACGAAGATGTCACGGATTGCTAACGAAAAATTCATTTCGGGTTGGCTTTGAGGTGCTAACTCAGCAGGTAAATGCCGGAGGGAGGGGGCGCGCAGCGTGTGCTAGACTGCGTCGAGGTCAGGCGCCTCGGGTGGGCGCCCCAAATCAATGGCGAAAGAGCTATTTGGCACGGACGGAATGCGCGGTGTACCAGGGACTCCCCCGCTGGATGATCGAACGCTCCATGCTACGGGACGCGCAATCGGGGCCTATCTCAAGAAAGAGTTTGGTTCCGCGCATGTCTTAATCGGAATGGATACGCGCGAATCCGGGCCGCGCATCGCGCAATTGCTCACCGCTGGCTTGCAGGCGGCTGGGGCCAGCGCGGAATTTGCGGGAGTGATCACCACGCCGGGTGTAGCGTGCCTTGTGAGGGAAAACGATTTTCAGACCGGAGTGGTAATTTCCGCTTCTCACAATCCCTATCACGACAACGGAGTGAAGCTTTTTTCCCACGCGGGAATGAAATTTCCAGACGCTGTGGAAGAGGCGCTGGAAGCAGAGATTTTCAAATTGCGCGGTGGAGAGCCGCCCATGGTATTGCCCGTGCTGGCGGCGAAGCACGCACTGCACGTGGAGTATCTGGATTTTCTGCGAAACCGGATGATTCCAGGCGCGAATCTGGCTGGAAAACGCCTGGTGCTGGATTGTGCGAACGGCGCGGCTTACCAGCTGGGACCAGAACTATTCCGGAGCCTGGGAGCTGACGTAGTTGCGATGGGTGTAGAGCCGGACGGCCGGAACATCAATGCCGGCTGCGGGTCGCTTCACCTGGAAGGATTGCAAAAGCGCGTCGTTGCAGAGAGGGCGGATCTCGGCGTGGCTTTTGATGGAGACGCGGATCGCGCTCTGTTCGTATGTGCCAATGGCCACGTTGTAAATGGAGATGGAGTATTGCTGGTTGTGGGCCGGTATTTGAAATCACAAAAGCAACTGAAGCAGGATCGAGTGGTGGCCACGTCGATGTCGAATCTCGGTCTGGAGCGGGTCCTGGAGCAGGAAGGCATTGCGCTGGCGCGGGCGGCGGTGGGCGACCGCTATGTTCTGGAGGAGATGCTGAAATCCGGGAATAATCTTGGCGGCGAACAGTCTGGCCACATCATATTTCTGGACGACAGTCCGGCAGGGGACGGGCTGCTAACCGCCGTGAAGATCGCATCCCTGGTCGCGTTGCGGGGGCCGCTGGAAAAGCTTGCTGCGGGGCTGAAGGATTATCCGCAGGTTATCGTGAATGTAAAAGTAAAGACCAAGCCGCCAATGGAATCCCTGCCGGAGGTTTCGCGCGCCCTAGGCGAAGCGCAAAAGGCACTCGGAGCAACCGGGCGTGTGGTGCTGCGCTATTCGGGGACGGAACCCCTGGCCCGCGTGATGGTGGAAGCGGAGCATCACGAAGATGTGAAGCGCTTCTCGGAGTCCATTGCGAACGCACTGCGCGCGGCAATTGGCGCCTGACCCTCCTCTGTTTTTCCCGCAAGAAACTGGCGAGCCTCCGTTCTAAACAGGATGGCACTGGAGGCCACGCATGAGAACAAAACTTGCTTCCCTGCTGAGTTGGTTCCGTACCCTGCCTGCGTCAAGTCGAGCATTCCTGATCCTGGCTGCACTTTGTGCGGGAGGATTGGCGCTGTCTTGGCTCGCGCGACCCACAATTCGTACAGAGCAAAGAGGTTCTCCGCAGACGTCGCCCTTTGCCTCCATGCCGCCGGGAACCCAGCCGGATGCGGAATTGAAAGAACAATGGGAACGATTGAAACTGTCGAGCAAAACATCCAGCTCGACGCCAACGTCCGTCGGTGGAATAGCAGGGCCGGTGATCGACGAGTCTGGTTACGCAACGCCGATGATCGCCCATGCGGCAGAGCTGACCGTCGCAACGAAAGAGTTTGCGCATTCACGCTCCACCCTGGAAGAAATCCTGGAGCTCCACCACGGCTATGCGGCGAAACTCCGGATGGTGGGTCAACCCGCCTCCAGTATGCTGACGGCGACGCTTCGCATCCCTTCGTCTGAATTTACCGCGGCGGTTAGCGATTTGAAGACCCTTGGCAAGGTCGAGCGGGAGGAGCAGACGGCCGACGAAATCACTCAGCAGAGAGCCGACATCGAGGCACGGCTCGTTAACGCGCAGAGCGCATTGGAGCGTCTACAGGGAATTCTGGCGGAGGGCGGGAAAATTCGCAATTTGCTGGAGGTTCAACGGCAACTTGCGAGCGTTAGCGCAGAAATCGCGCGGCTGGAGGCGCAGCGCGCCTCCACCGAGCACCAGGTCATTTTCGCGCAGGTGCTTCTCTCCCTGCGGGAAGAAGTAGCACAGCCGACGGAAACGGTCGCGGCGGAATTCCGGAATGCGGCAATGGCGGGCTTAGCTGATGCACTGGGCAGCCTGTCGGCGATCGCGTTATTCGTTATCACCCGAGGTCCGGTTACCCTACTGTGGATAGTGCTGGTGTTTTTCCCCGGGCGGTGGATTTGGAGAAAATGGCACCCGGGCGCCCAACTGCCATCCAGTCCTGCCCAAGGCGTATCGGTTGGGTAGATGGTAGCCAAGCTTCCATTTTCTAAACTCTGTAGGATGGAGGCCCAAGTCTGTGAGATTTTGTATATTCCGGACAGCCTTTTCGGGTCTTCAAAGCATTCCCAAGGGCTAACCTCTTAATTTTCAGTTGATAGAAGACCGCTGAGGATAATGAGGGATGGTGGCAAGAGGCGTGCAACTGTTACATACAATTCATGAGATTGGCTTCCCGGGGTGGCCAGACATCAACCTCGACTGATGATCTGGTTATTTGGGAGTCGAATCAATAGAAGGGGGCTTGCACCGGCCCCCTTTTTTATTTGGTCCTCGCAGTATCCTTCCCTGCCGGCTTGAAGGAAGTTCCAGCATTCCAAAATGAAACTCAGCTCAGGGCTGTCGCTTGCCGGCAGGACGCCAGCGCTACCCGAACCAAAAAAATGAGCGGCCGGTGGGGGTGCCGGCCGCTCTGGCGTGGGGGATGGAGGGTACTTAGCTGGAAGATCGGTCGTGCGACTTCGGGGAGGCCGGTTGTTCGACTGCGCTCGCGAGCAGCAGAACAACGCACAGGAGCAAGATTGCTATGACCATTCCGCCCACCCGCTGTCGAACCTAACTCCCAACTACAGCTAAGATTGTGCCGACGGAGTACGTAGGCGTCTGTAGGACAGGGGGTTCATTTGGCCCAGTACTTCGCGGTAGGACTAAAGTTACTGTACCTGGGTGTGCTCGGGGACAATGAGTGGAGAACGGCCCGCCTCGGAAGGCAGGCCCTACCAGGCGCGGAACGGTTCACGAGGTTTGCGGAAGTCGACGCTGGGCGCTGGTCTACGGTATCCTTTCCAAACCATGCATGATCTGAGTTATTTCCGGGAACATCTGGATGTATTCGCCGAGATGGCGAAAAAGCGCAACATGACGCTGGACCTTGAGGGCTTTCGGGCGCTCGACAAACAGCGGCGCGAATTGATTACGGAAAATGAAAAGCGCAAGGCCCAGCGCAACAAGGCCAGCGACGAAATTGCTCGAATGAAAAAGGAAAAGCAGAACGCCGATGCGTTGATTGGGGAGATGAAGCAAGTCTCCGAGCTAATCAAGCAAACGGACGTGAAAGTGGATGAACTGGACGCGCAGCAGAAAGAGTTGCTGCTGATCATCCCCAACATCCCCGATGCCAGCGTGCCCGTGGGAAAAGGCGCGGAGGAGAACCAGGAAGTTCGCCGCTGGGGGACGGCACCAAAGTTTGAATTTCAGCCAAAACCCCACTGGGAGGTCGGCGAACGCGCCGGCATCCTGGATCTGGAAGCGGCGGCAAGAATTACGGGCGCGCGATTCGCGGTTTACAAAGGCTGGGGTGCGCGGCTAGAGCGGGCGCTGGCGAATTTTTTCCTGGATGTGCACACGCAAGAGCACGGTTACACGGAGATTTTGCCGCCGTTCCTGGTGAACACGGCTTCGCTGATGGGAGCTGGACAATTGCCAAAGTTTGCGGCGGACTTGTTCAAGCTGCAGGACACTGATTTCTGGTTGACGCCGACTTCGGAAGTGGAGTTGCACAACCTTTACCGCGACGCGACGCTTACGGAAGACCAGTTGCCGATTCACGTTACAGCATGGACCGCCTGCTTCCGCTCCGAAGCCGGCGCGGCGGGAAAGGATACGCGAGGAATTCTGAGGCAGCATCAGTTTCAAAAGGTGGAGCTGTTCAAGTTCACGCATCCGGAGAAGAGCTACGAAGAGCATGAAGCGTTGGTGCGCAACGCGGAAACCATTCTGCAGAAGCTGGGCTTGCACTATCGAACCATGCTGCTCTCCACGGGTGATATGGGATTCGCGTCGGCGAAAACGTATGACCTGGAAGTTTGGCTCCCCTCGAGTAACGAGTTCCGCGAGATTTCGTCCTGCTCGAATTGCGAAGCGTTTCAGGCGCGCCGCGCAGGCATCCGGTTCAAGCCCAAGGCTGGCGGGAAAAGTGAATTTGTGCATACCCTGAATGGATCGGGATTGGCGGTTGGGCGAACGTGGATTGCGATTGTTGAGAACTATCAGCAGGCCGATGGCTCCATCACCATACCGGAAGCGCTGAGGCCGTACATGGGGATCGATCGAATTCCCGGGCCAGAGTAGGGGTTCCGGCAATCCATTGACATTGCGACTGTAATCTATTGAATATACAAGGCTTATTGTAATACCAGGCCCAAAATTAGGCCCATTCGCCTGCTCTTCGCGCCACGCAACTTCTTGAATCCACAGCTTTTCGTTTGACTCCCCGGAAGGGCCTGCATACACTCGGCTAAACGCTGCTGAAAGGCAAATTGTGTGGAATGTCACACGCCGCGACTGCAAATCCGATGGCATTTATAGCGCGCATCTTACGGTTTCTTTTTTGGGTACTGATCGTGTCGTGGAGCGTTTCCCTGCTGCGAAGGCTGGTGAGCAGGATGGGCGCAGCGGCTACCGACAGACAACAGCCAATCGATGTTCCAAGCGATGCGGTCTCCCGGAAATTGGTGCGGGATCCGGTCTGTGGGATGCACCTGGCGGAGGGACTGGCGATAGCGGAACGCAGCGGCGGCGAACCGGTTTACTTTTGCTCCGAGGAGTGCCGCAACAAATTTATGGATGAGCCGAAGAAATTCGCGGCTAATGCCTGAGTTTACTTGAAGTGGGTGAAGTGCAGCAGGGCAGCACGCAGGCGAATTCAGTCACGAGCAGAGGAAAGGACCGAAGCTGATGGCCACGGTCGCAAAACCCCCCGTTCCAACCCGACTAACGGGCGCTCCACCGATGGTGCCGCGGATTGCTCCGCGGGAGGAGTTGAATCCTTTCCGCATCGCGCAGATTCAGTTTGATATCGCGGCGGAGGTGCTGAAGCTGGATCCCGGCCTGCGCCAAGTGCTGCGGACGCCGAAGCGCATTCTGGAAGTGTCTCTGCCAACCAAGATGGACAACGGGCAGGTGAAGGTGTTGACGGGGTTCCGCGTGCAGCACAACGTTTCGCGCGGTCCGGGCAAGGGCGGCATCCGCTATCATCCCGGCGTCACGCTGGATGAGGTGAAGGCGCTGGCTGCCTGGATGACCTGGAAGACGGCAGTGGTGAACGTGCCGTTTGGCGGCGCGAAGGGCGGCATCATCTGCGACCCGAAGCGCATGTCCAAAAGCGAACTCGAGCGGATGACGCGGCGGTTCGCCAGCGAGATTCTGCCGATCATCGGGCCGGACCAGGATATTCCCGCGCCGGACGTGTACACGGATTCGCAGACCATGGCCTGGATCATGGACACGTATTCCATGATGGTGGGGCACACCGTTCCGGGCGTGGTAACTGGTAAGCCGATTTCGATTGGCGGGTCATTGGGGCGCGCGGAGGCGACGGCGCAGGGGCTGGTGTACGTTATCGAAGAGGCCTGTAAGGTGAAGAAGATTTCGCTACGCGGCGCGACCGTGGCCATTCAGGGCTTTGGAAATGCCGGGGCGACGGCGGCGCGGCTGCTGGCGGACAAGAAGGCGAAGATCATTGCCCTGAGCGACACCCGTGGGGGCGTGACGAACTCGCGCGGGATTGATCCCATCAAGGCTATCCGTTACAAGGAGCGCTCTGGGACCGTCGTGGGCATGCCGGGAGCATCGCGGATTTCGAACGACGATCTGCTGACCATGAAGTGCGACATTCTGGTGCCGGCAGCGCTCGAAAACGTCGTCACCCTGCAAAACGCTGAAGCGGTGAAGGCGCGGATCGTGGCGGAGGCGGCGAACGGGCCGACAACGCCGCATGCAGACGAAATTCTGGCGCGCCGCGGGATCACAGTGTTGCCCGATATCCTGGCCAATGCGGGCGGTGTGACGGTCAGTTACTTCGAGTGGGTGCAGAACCAGGAAGGGCTGCTCTGGGATTCCGACGAGGTGAACGTGCGGTTGCAGAAGATCATGGCGCGCGCATTCCACGACATGCTTGAAGCGATGCGCAAGCACCACGTGCCACCCCGCACCGCTGCGATGAGCGTTGCGGTCGGCCGCGTGGCCGAAGCGACGCTGGTACGCGGCTTGTTCCCGTGATTTAGAATCCGGTTCTCTGGGTGTCTTTGCATCCGAGAGATTCCATTCCTCCCAATACTCCGCCGAGTTTCAGGTTTGAACTCCTGGAACTCGGTTTTGTTTTGCAAAATTACCTTGCGGAGAAAAAATAGTGCGCGTACATTCGCAGATGCCGGCCGTTTACTGGCGCGAGATTCCAGATCCTCGCCGCCGGGAAGACGTGACCGGCTATTTTCTTCACTGAATGGGGTAAAAGACAGACCATCATGAGCCATCTCCATGGGCAGGGAATCGCGGCGGCCCCGGTTTTGCTGACGATTGCGGGATTTGATCCGAGCTGCGGCGCGGGCGTTGGGGCGGATCTGAAAACATTCGCCGCGCATGGCTGCTATGGCGTGGCCGCGATCACTTCGCTGACGGTGCAAAACACGCAGGGCGTGGAAGCGGTCCATAACACGCCGAGCGCGGAGCTGCGGGAGCAACTGGACGTGCTGGTGAAGGACTGCCAGATTGCAGCTGTAAAGGTCGGCATGCTGGGGAACCGGGGGAACGCGGTGGTGGTGGCGGAATTCCTGGATGCGCACAAGTTCACGCACGTGGTGCACGATCCGGTAATGAAGTCGTCGAGCGGGAAGGAATTACTGGACGCGGGTGGCATCAACTATGTGTCCGCCGAACTGCTGAAACGCTCGAACGTGATTACGCCCAATATCGCCGAGGCCGAAGTGCTGACCGGCTTGACCATCAAGGACGTCGCGGACATGGAGGCGGCCGCGCGGAAATTGGTGGAGATGGGAGCGCAGGCCGTGATTGTGAAGGGCGGCCACATGGAGAAGGTCATCGACGTGTTGTTCGACGGGAAAGAGATGCACCACCTGGGCGGAGACCGAGTGAAGGTTGAAAACACGCATGGGACGGGGTGCACGTTCGCGTCGGCGATTACCGCGCAGCTCGCGGCGGGAAGATCGCTCCTGGAAGCGACGACGCTGGCGAAGGCCTACGTGATGAAAGCGATTGAGAAAGCTTATCCAGTTGGCCAGGGAAGATTGCCGCTTGACCACTTCTATCGCATGAAGATCGAGCCGCTGGCCCGGGGAACGCATGAGGTGCCGCAGCACGGCTTGCATCCGGCGGCGGAACCCGCGGCACACTGAACCGAGATTTGAAGCAGCCATCCTCTGAAGGGCCAGTCAGGGCAAGGAGGGTACATGCAGAAGATATTCCGATGTACAGGATGCCAGCGCGGAATGCGGATTGTGGGATCCACAGGATTGGGCAAACACGTTGAACGTACTGCACTCTGCCCCTACTGCAAAAAGAAAAACAAAGTGACCTGGCCGCGGGGCGACCAGTTCAATGTGCAGCGCGTCGGCTCAAGATAATCGCAAATTCTTCGGGAAGTTCCTCAGCTACCAACCGCCGCCGCCTCCTCCGCCCCCGCCTCCTCCCGACCCGCCGCTTCCCCCACCGCCACCCGAGCCAGGCGCTGTTGAAGAAGACGAAATCGCGCTGGTGAGCGAACTGCCGAAGGATGATGCGAAGCCCGCTCCGCTTAAGTTGTTCCAGGAAGACCCCGAATAGAACGAAGGAGTGTAGGCGGCGCCAGAACTCCCCGGCACGGTTCCCGCAGCCGCGAGAACCCCCGAAAACTTATTCGCCCAATCCTGTTCCACGTCGAGAGCCAGGGCATAGGGCAGGAATTTTTCAAACACTTGGGGCGTCTGTTCCGGGGGAGCGGCGCGGTTCAGTCGATCGCCATCAACCGAGCCGAGAAACATTTTGAAACCTTCCACCTGGTCCATCAGACGGCGTCCGGCGAAAGTAGGGGCTTTCATCAGGTGAACGAAAACGCCATGAAGAATTCCTGTGGCAATGAGGAAGACCCCGAACGAGAGCGAAGTGGCCTTTGACAGAAAGAGGAGTCCCAAAATCTCGCCGCCAAGAAACGGGATGGCCCAGATGGTGTAGAGGAACGCTTTCCCGGCGCCGATTAGCGAAGCGCTGCCGTGGAGTGCAACGTCGCGCCATGCGGCGAAGACGCGGAGGAACAGCGCGGATACGCCGATGGTCCAAAGCGTCAGCCAGAAAATTATGAGAACTGCGCCCATTCGCTGCGGCATGCCAAGGGTGAGGAAGTAGGACGCCATCGTCAGGACGGTAAGAGCGATGGCGGGAATCAGATAGCGGGAATTCGTAAGGAAGTATGTCTTTTCCTCAGCGGACTTGAGCCACTTGTGCGTGGCGACCATGGCGCTCTTGATCGCGGCGTGGTTCTCCTGTTTCAAAAGCAGTTCGTTGCGTCCTTCGAATAGTTCGGAGGCAATCTGCTTTTCGTCGGAAGTAAGGACACGGTCGTCTTTGCCGGTGAGTGTGAGCCTGTACGCGCCGGACTCCTCCGATATTTTCAGGAAACCGCGCACCGCCATGTCCAGAATGCCCGCCGCAAAGGTTTTGGTATCGTAGCCCATGCGCATCAGGAAGCGCATCGCGGACGGCGAAAGATTCGCGGGAGGCTGGTAGAGCGCCATGATGACGCCGCGCGCCGGATCCCGGCCGACACTGGACCAGGCGATCAGGTAATAAAGCAGGGTGACGAGGAGTCCAGAGGCCAGCAGCAGCGCGCCACGATTGTCGCGAAAGAAAAATTCCAGGTTCTGTGAAAACGTGGGAGGAGTGATGTAGCCCTTGGGCCACTGGAGCACCACGCTCAGCCCTTCGTGCCAGACCAGGGGGCGCAGGGCGGTGAACTCGAATCCAGCGTCTTCGATGGAAGAAGCGAGCCGTGATTCGCGCGAGCCTTCCGGGCCAGTGAAACCGGAAAGAGTTACTTTGTCCACGGGAATATTCAAGGGAAGGTGAACCGTGGCGCTGGCGAAATCGATTGGGAAATCCCAGCCATTGCCGGTGACGTTCCAGAAAAATTCGTCGTGATCCTTGTAAAAGCCGAGTTGCCGGTTGGTGGTGTAAGTGATGGTGTAGACGTGCCGGCCAGGGCCAACGACTGCATTCCGATTGCCAAGGTAGATGCGCTTGCCGTTGAAGTAGTCTTCCACGCGGAACGGTTCGGGTGCGGAATCGCGGGCGGCCGAGAGCATCTGGAAATCGACGCGATACCGGTTATTTTCAGGATCGGTGTATGTCGTTGGGAAATCGCGGAAAATCCCGTGACGAATCTGATTGCCAGTGCTGTTCACCGTGATGGTTTCCGTCACTTGCAGAGACCCATCGTCCTCAACCGTGATGTCGCTGTGGTAGTCAAGGATTCGCTCCGCCGGTCCGCGTGCGGAGAGCGCGGCGGAGAAGCAGAGGCACCCGGCTAGCAAGAAACGAATTATCGCGGCGGCTCGCATGGCTCGTGATACTTCAAGTGTAGAGGCAATTGGACGGCTCAGCCTAAATGGAGTGCGGGATAGTTAATCGCCGACACAGCATGTTCTTCGCTGCTTGTTATGGGGCTGGCCCCGTAGCAGCATCCGGGCCGCAAAGTACGCGCTTCCATGCATGGGCTACATCGAGGATTGCAAAGAGTGCCCGCCTAAGAACGGTGAACTACTTTCCCGGCGACGATGGTGGCCACGGGGCCTCCTTTGAAGGTGCGGCCGTCAAAGGGCGAGTTGCGCGACTTGCTGGGGCTTTCCTTCACATGGTACGTCCAGGGGCGATCCAAAGAAAAAATAGTGATGTCAGCGGGTTCGCCGGGGGCGAGTTTGCGTTGCTTGCCCAGGACGCGGGCGGGGCCACTGGTAAAGAGTTCCACCATGCGCATCAGCGGAATGCGATTTGTGTGCACAAGTTGTTCGAGAGCGAGGCCGATGGCCGTTTCGAAACCGAGGATGCCGAACGGCGCTTTGTCGAACTCCACATCTTTGATGGCCGGTTCGTGAGGAGCGTGATCGGTGGCAATCGCGTCTACGGTGCCGTCGGCGAGGCCTGCGAGCAGCGCTTCGCGGTCTTCACGGGCGGCAAGCGGCGGATTCATTTTGAAGCGGGAGTCGTAGGTGACGTCTTCGTCGATCAAGGTAAAGTGGTGCGGAGTGACCTCGCAGGTAACTCGCAGGCCCTGTTTCTTGGCGAAGCGGACTTGTTCGAGCGACGCTTTTGCCGAAAGGTGCGCGATGTGCAGTCGCGCGCCGGTCAGCTCCGCGATCTGGACGTCGCGGGCGACGCAGACGGATTCCGCGGCGGCGGGCATGCCGGAAAGTCCCAGGCGGGTCGAGGCAACGCCTTCGCGCATGACGGCGCCGGCGGCCAGGGAGACGTCCTCGGCGTGTTCTATCACGGGGAGATCGAGGCTGCGGCAATAGTCCATGATCTGGCGCGCGAGTTTTGCGGTGGCAATGGGTTTGCCATCGTCGGAAACAGCCACAATGCCGGCGTCGCGCATGGCGGCAATTTCGGAAATGTCTTCGCCCTTGCTGCCAACGCTGGCAGCGCCGATGGGCCAGACGCGGACGTGGCCATGAACCCTGGCGCGATCCACGATGAACCGTGTGATCGAGGCGTTGTCGTTGACGGGCCGGGTGTTGGGCATGCAGCAGACGGCGGTAAATCCGCCGCGCGCTGCCGCTTTGGTTCCGGTCTCTATGGTTTCGGAATTTTCCTGCCCCGGTTCGCGAAGGTGGACGTGCATGTCAATGAAGCCAGGAGCGACGACGAGGCCCGTGGCGTCAAAAATTTCCGCGCCGTTCGCGCCCGTGATTTTTCCGGGAGCGGCGATTTCGGCGATGGTCTCTCCATCAAGGAGAATGTCACGGACCTCGTCGGTTTTGGAAGCGGGGTCGAGGACGCGGCCGTTCTTAATCAGAAGCATGCGCAGATTCCTTGGATTTGGCGTCAGGTTTCATTTGAAGAGCGGGATGCGTGCCTTCCGAGGCGCCGACCATCAGCAGATAGAGAATGGCCATGCGGGTGGCGACGCCGTTGGTGACTTGTTCGAGAACGGCGGATTGCGGCCCGTCGGCGACTTCGGAAGTAATTTCCATGCCGCGGTTAATCGGACCCGGATGAAGAATCAGCGCTTCGGGCTTGGCAAGTTTCATCCGCTCGGCGTTGAGTTGGTAAAGCAGGATGTAATCGCTCTGCGAGAGCGAAGGTTCGTGAAGGCGTTCGGTTTGCACACGAAGGACGATGATGACGTCGGCATTCTCGAGGGCTTCTTCGACGCGATACACGCAGCTGATGGGTGTCCCGGGAGGGCCGATTTTTTCGAGTTCGCGGGGAACCCACATGGCCGGGCCGCAGAGCGTGAAGCGGCAACCGAACTTGCCGAGGAGATGAATGTTGGAGCGGGCGACGCGGGAGTGGGCAATGTCGCCGAGGATGGTGACGTTGAGATTGTTGAGGTGGCCGACACGATCGCGAATCGTGAGCGCGTCAAGCAATCCCTGGGAAGGATGCTCGTGGGTGCCGTCGCCGGCGTTCACTACGGGAATCTCCAGATGCCGGGCTACGAAATCGGCCGCGCCGGAGGATGCGTGGCGCATCACGAAGCAGTCCGGTCGCATGGCGTTGAGATTATTTGCGGTGTCGAGAAGAGTTTCGCCTTTTTTCAGGCTGGAGGCTTCGGCCTGAAGGTTCATCGAGTCGGCGCCGAGGCGCGAAGCCGCAGTGGCGAAGCTGAGGCGCGTGCGGGTGGAGTTTTCAAAGAAGGCCAGGGCGACCGTTTTGCCGCGCAGAGTGGCGAGTTTCTTCAGGGGATGGCGCTGGATTTCCTGGAATGGTTTGGCTTGATCGAGAATGAAGGTGAGTTCGTCCGCGGAGAGCGGTTCAAGAGCCAGCAGGTCGCGAAAACGATAGGTCAAATTTGCACTCTGTCGCACGCGAGGAAGAGCGCGCCTCGTCTGAAGAGATAGTTTACGCGATGGCGGCGGGGACGCAAAGAAATAGATGGCGGATAACAGCGATCAGCGATCAGGAAGCAAGAGTAGGTCCCTCACTCGCAAACGGCGCGAGTTCGGGATGACAAGGGTGGTAATGCACGAGGGACATTAATCGATGCGATCGACGAGGACGACGCGCTCTTCCTTGTCGATTTCGATGAGGCGCACTTCGATGATTTCGGAGTCGCTGGTCTGGACGGTGCGGCCGACGTACTGGGCTTCGATGGGCATTTCGCGGTGGCCGCGATCGATAAGCACGCAGAGGGAGACGCGCTTGGGGCGCCCCAGGTCGAAAAGGCCGTTCATGGCGGCACGGATAGTGCGGCCCGTGTAGAGGACGTCATCCACCAGGACGAGGTCCATACTGTCCACGCCGAAGGTGATGTCCGAAGACTGCAGGACGGCTTGGGGTGCGACCTTGGAAAGGTCATCTCGATAAAGAGTGATATCAAGCGTGCCAACGGGGACGTCGACTCCGTCAATGCCACGCATGGCCCGGGCGATTCGCTGGGCCAGAGGCACGCCGCGACGGCGGATGCCGATGAGAGCCAGGCTCTTCGTGCCACCGCTTTTCTCCACAATCTGGTGGGCCAGGCGCTGCAAGGTGCGGTCGATTTCGGCCGCGGACATCAATTGCGATTTTTCGACGATGCGCATGTTCGCGTAATGCTAGCACAAGTCGGGAGGGCCGGAAGTGATCGACTGAACCTGAAAGGAGATTTACGCCGGAGAATTCGGGGCATGCTAGACTTTCGCGGAATTCGACGAGGAGAGCTCAATGGGGTCGAGGAAACAATCGGGTTTGCGGATATGCGGGTCGCTGGGGTTGGCGGCGCTTGGGATAGCGCTTCTGGCTGGTGGAGCGGCGGCACAAGCGCCCAAAACTCCTGCGGTTAAGAAAGTTGAGAAGCCTACAAGGCCGAAATTAGTGGTGCTGGTGGTGGTTGACCAAATGCGCGGCGATTACGTGGACAAGTTTCGCGGGCAATGGACGGGCGGTTTAAAGCGGCTACTCACGGAGGGCGCGTGGTTCCGGTCGGCCGCATATCCCTACGCGGCGACAGAGACGTGCCCAGGGCATTCGACGATTTCGACCGGAGCATTTCCGGCAAGCCACGGGATTGTGGCGAATGCCTGGTGGGACCGCGAGCAGCAGAAGATGGTGACCTGCACCAGCGACCCCAACGCGAAAAATACAGCGTATGAGGGCGGCAGCGCAAAAGGCGGAGATTCGGCGTGGAGGATGCAGATTCCGTCGTTTGCCGAAGAGTTGAAGTTTCAAAGCGGCGGGGCGACCCGGGTGGTAACACTTTCGGTGAAAGCGCGCGCGGCAATCACCATGGCGGGCCACAAAGGCGATTCCGTGACCTGGATTGATTCGCCGGGCACCCTGGCGACGTCCTCGGTATACGGCACCATGCCGTTTGTGGAGGAATTCGCGAAGCAACATCCCGTGAGCCAGGATTATGGGAAGACGTGGTCGTTGTCGCTGCCGCAGACCGAGTATCTCTACGACGAGACTGCCACGGGAGCGCGGGCGCTGGACGGGTGGACGACAACATTCCCCCATGCTTTGCGGGGGAAAGAAGGCGTGGCCGCGCCGGACGCGGCGTTTTACGAGCAATGGGCCACCAGTCCGTATGCCGATACCTACCTGACCAAGCTGGCGGAAGCGTCTATCGATTCGTTGGGGCTCGGCGTGGGCGGCGCGACGGACTTTCTGGGTGTGAGCTATTCGACCGTGGATTATGTCGGCCACACCTTTGGGCCGAGGAGTTGGGAGATTCAGGACATTCTGGTTCGCCTGGACAAAGATTTGTGCGAGCTGTTCGCTTATCTGGACAAGAAAGTAGGCACGGGAAATTACGTGGTGGCACTGAGCGCGGATCATGGCGTGGCACCGATCCCGGTAGATATGAAGAAGACCGGTGTAGATGCGGATGTGCTTGGCCTGCCGGAATTGCAAGAGCGGATTGAAAAGGCGCTGGAGCCGATGAATTACACCAAGCCGATTGTGGCTCGCATGGCCGGCAATGAGCTTTATTTTTCGGAAGGAGTTTACGGGCGACTGAAGGCGGATCCCCCGGCCATGAGAGCAGTGCTGGATGCGATTTCCGCGATGCCGGGAGTGGCGGCGGTTTACCGTGCGGAGGATTTGGGCAACGGTACGACACCGATCGCCCAAACTCGAAAGGCGGCCGTACTTAGCTATTTTGCAGGGCGCAGCGGGGACCTTTATGTGCTGCAGAAGCCGTACTGGTTAATGGACGGTTCGCCCGAAGGCAGCAAGCGGGTGACGGGCACCAGCCACGGTACGCCTTACAACTACGATCAGCATGTGCCGGTGTTCTTTATGGGGTACGGGATTCAGCCGGGGGAATACTTTGAGGCGGTGACTCCGGCGGATATTGCTCCCACATTGGGTGCTCTGACCGGAGTGACGCTCGCGACGCGGGACGGCCGGGTGTTGGCGGAAGCGCTGAAGAATCCGGCCAAAAAGGAGTAGATTCATCGGGGCCGCTGTTGCTCACCCCTTCAGGGGTGAGGCTTTCCCTTCCCCAGGCTAGGTTGTGCCCTCGCTACGAAAATCCTCAGGCCTGAAGGCCTGAGCTACAGGACCGGAGCCGGGCGCTCCCGGTTCGTGATATCCTCCCGGGGAGTGAATCCTTCCAACCGCGTTGACCTCAGCGTACAGGTTGGCGTTCTGCGCCTCGCTAATCCCATCATTGCCGCCAGTGGAACCTTTGGCTACGGGCTGGAGTTTGCTCACCTCGTCGACCTGAATCATCTCGGCGGTTTCGTCACCAAAGGGATCTCCCTCCAACCAATCGAAGGGGCGCCCGCACCGCGGCTTTGCGAAACTCCATCTGGAATGCTGAACGCGGTCGGCTTGCAAAACGTCGGTGTCGAAGTTTTCGTCAAAGACAAACTTCCACTGTTGCGAAAATACAACACCCATGTGATCGTGAACGTTTTTGGTGTTTGCCAGGAAGACTATGTCGGAGTCGTTGAGCGACTCGAGGACGCCGAAGGAATTTCGGCCTACGAGCTCAACATCTCCTGCCCAAACGTCAAGAAAGGTGGCATGCAGTTCGGCAGCGACCCTGCTCTTGTAGAAGAGGTAGTCGGAGCGGCGCGGAAGGCAGCGCAGAAGCGGCCGCTATGGGTAAAACTGATGCCCCTTGTTACAGACATTGGACTTATCGCGAAAACGGCCGAGCGAGCAGGGGCCGATGCACTCACCGTTGCCAATACTTTTCCGGCAATGGCGATCGATTTTAGAACCCAAAAGTCCCTCTTGGGGAACCAGACGGGAGGTCTCTCTGGGCCCGCGATCAAACCGATTACGCTCCGACTCGTGTGGGAAGTGAGCAAGGCCGCGAGCATCCCCGTCATCGGCTTGGGCGGGGTGGAGACTGTTGCGGACGTGTTTGACTACGTCAGTGTAGGCGCCACGGCAGTACAGGTCGGGACGGCCAGCTTCTCTGACCCAAAGGCCAGTGAGGAGATTGTGAAGGGTTTAGACAGGGGTCTAAATGCACTTAAAATGCTTACTTTCAGTGAGTTGAAGGGTAAATTTTCCAGAGAAAATGGTTGACATAATGCGGTTTTTTTGATACACTTTTTTAGTATTTGTAGCGGATTAAACACACTATGAGACGACCACTCTTTGTAGCATGGGCCGCGATTCGTTGGGTGCCACTAATGTTCCTGATCGCACCCGCGATGGAAGCACCCTTGGTGGCTTTGAAGAGCGAGCCAGTAAAGCCGATCAAGGTTTGGGTTGGCAACGCCAGCTGGTATGGCCCCAACTTTGACGGCAAGAAGACCGCGAACGGCGAGCGGTTCAACGCCGAGAGCCTGACGGCCGCCCACCCGAACCTCCCGTTCGGCTCCTGGGTGCGCGTCGTAAACACCCGCAACGGCAAGTTTGAGGTTGTTCGTATTAATGACCGCGGTCCCTATCAAGAAGGACGCGAAATTGATGTATCCTATCGCGTAGCCCGGAAGATTGGCCTGATCAACTCGGGAGTCAGCCAGGTGCGGCTGGAACTGATGCAGCTGCCGCCGAAGCGAACTCGAGACGACGCAAGCCAGAACTAGAAAACTTCGGGCGCGTCCCCGACCTTGACAACCTTTGACGCCCATCCGCGAAGCAGCCTGATTGTAGCGCTGGACTTCGATTCCCTGTCCACAGCACTGAGATTCGCGAGCCAGGTTTCCGACCTTGTCGGCATGTTCAAGATCGGCAGCCAGCTTTTTACCACTGCCGGACCGGAAGCAGTCCGGCAGGTCGCGAAACTTGGCGCTGACATCTTTCTCGATCTGAAATTCCACGACATACCCAATACAGTTGCAGGCGCCGTGCTGGCAACGGCGGCCCTGCCCGGTCTGCAACTTGTGAACGTGCATGCGCTCGGCGGAACCGCAATGATGCATGCTGCTGCACAGGCCGTGAGCGCCGGCGTGCCAATGGGCGCGGACCGGCCACGACTGCTTGCGGTAACGCTTCTGACTAGCATGGACGCAAAGACGGTTCGCGAAGTGGGAATCGGCGGGCCGCCACAATCGCGAGTGGTAAAGCTGGCGAAGCTCGCGCAAAAGGCAGGCGTGGACGGCGTGGTGGCCTCCGTGCAAGAAGCAAAGGCGATTCGCAAAGCCTGCGGGCGTGATTTTCTGATTGTGACGCCAGGTGTGCGGCCAACAGGCAAAAACGGCGACGCGGGAAAAGACGATCAAGCGCGAACCGCAACGCCGCGCGAAGCGATCCGCGCAGGCGCGGACTTTATCGTGGTTGGACGCCCGATCCTGGCGGCAAGTGACCCGCGCTCTGCGGCCCAGGAGATCGTGGACGAAATCGCTTCTGCGAAGTCTTAAGGGCGCAATTTCCGTGGACTCGGTCAACGTCTTCGCCTTTTCATTCATGAGTAATTCCACCAAAAGCATCATCGTCGGCACCGCCGGGCATATCGATCACGGGAAGTCCACGTTGATCGAGGCGCTGACGGGCACGCATCCGGACCGCCTGGAAGAAGAGAAACGCCGCGGAATCACGATTGATCTGGGGTTCGCGTTCCTGGAAGACGAAGGCGTGCGGTATGGGTTCGTCGACGTGCCCGGACACGAGCGGTTCGTGAAAAACATGCTGGCGGGCGCTTCGGGAATCGACCTGGTGCTGCTGGTGATTGCCACAGACGAACTGATCAAGCCGCAGACGCGCGAGCATTTCGATATCTGCCGCCTGCTGGGAGTGCAGCGAGGCGTGATCGCTCTCACGAAGAGCGACCTGGTGGACAGTGACACGCGAGAACTTGCCCGCATGGAGGTCGAAGAATTTGTAAAGGGCACCTTTCTTGCCGGGGCGCCTGTTGTGGAAGTGAGTGCGAAATCCGGACAGGGGCTTGCGGAATTAAAGTCGGCGATGCGAGAAGCGGCGCGAGCAATCAGAGCCAAGGATACGGGCCGATATTTCCGGCTGCCGATTGATCGCTCGTTTGCGGTGAAGGGATTTGGGAGCGTTGTGACCGGCACGCTGTTTTCGGGGCACATTGCAGTGGGCGAAGAAGTGGAACTCCTGCCCGGCGGAGAAATATTGCGTGTGCGCGGTCTGCAGACCGGCGGCAAAAGCGTGGAGCGGGCGGAAGCCGGTCAGCGTACGGCGGTAAACCTCGCTGGAATCGAGCACACAGCCATTCAACGGGGTATGGTGCTTTCCTCACGCGGACGCCTGCGAACTACGCGCCGCCTGGATGTGCGATTGGAACTTCTGCCTGGCGCGCCGCTGTTCAAACACCGGGCGCACGTGCATTTCCACGCCGGGACTCTGGAAACGATCGGAGAAGTGTACTTGCTGGGCGCTCGCGAATTGGCGCCGGGTGGAAGCGCGCTGGCACAGATACGCCTGCAGGACGAAGCGGTGCTGGTGCGCGGCGACAGGTTCATCGTCCGCAAGTTTTCGCCGGTGGTGACGATTGGCGGCGGCGTGGTGCTCGATCCGCTTGCAAGGCGTTTTTCAGCGAAGGACACCGGGCGCGCGCAATTTCTGGCAACCCTTGAAACCGGTTCCCGGGAAGAGATTCTGCAGGCGATGGTAGAGCGAACCATTCTTGGAATCACCGCTGAGGAAATCATCGTTCGTACAGGCTGGATCGAGCAGGAGATACAGAACGCCGCGAAAACGCTCGCGGCTAAGAGTCTGCTGCGTGTCGTTTCGAACGAACCGGCGATCCTCATGAGCGAACCAAAGTTCGTGGAAATCGGCAAAAAGCTGTTGGCCAGGGTGGAACGTTTTCACAAGGAGAATCCGCTTTTGCCAGGAATCACGCGCGAGGAATTGAAGGCAAGCCTCGGGCGCCGTGTGCGGCCGGAAACATTTGCGGCGGCGCTTCAGTTATTGAACGAGCAAAAGAAAGTGGCTGCCCAGGGCGAATTCATCAAGAAGACGGGAACGGAAGTTACTCTCGCGCCGGAGGAAGCGCGCGCCAAGGAGCAGATTACGCAAGCCTTTGCCAAGGCGGGGCTGGCTGTGCCCTCCGTAAAAGAGGTGCTGGCGCAACTCAAAATCGAGACCGCGCGGGCCGAGAGGCTGCTGCAGATTTTGCTGCGGGAAAAGGTGCTGGTGCGCGTTTCGGTGGACCTGATTTTTCACCGCGATGCGCTCGACGCGCTGAGCGGGCTGCTGGTTCAATACAAGAAAACAAAAGGCGAACGGATCAGCGTGCCCGCTTTCAAGGAGCTGACCGGCATCACGCGAAAGTACGCCATTCCGCTTCTGGAGTACCTGGATCGCCAGCGGCAAACACGGCGCGCCGGGGACGAGCGTGTTATCCTATAAGGGCAGTTTGGTGGCGGAGCTTGCTGAGTGCACGCGATTGCGCTAGGTTGGATGAGAGCGAACTCAGAGGCCGCGGAGGCAGTCCATGGGTGAATTCAGTATTTTCCACTGGTTAATTGTGCTGGCCATAGTGCTGATTTTCTTTGGCGGGCGCCGCATTCCTGAAGTGATGAAGGGTCTGGGCGAAGGCATACGGAGTTTTAAGGATGGCATGAGCGGAACGTCTACAACCCCGCCAGCGCCACCCCAAGCGCAACCGCCGGCCGAGAAGCCCTCGGAAGAGAAGAAGTAGCCGGCGACGACAAGGATTTCAAAGAGTTGAGAAAGGCTCCCGTGAAACCGGGAGCCTTTTGTTTTATGCGAGCAATGTGGCAAGATTGCTCTGGCGCGTCCCCGGCATTTGTGCCCAAAGAGTACAGTGGCAAAATAAGGAGATAGTTAAGTCCTGAACTTCCGTCCAGTTTCCGCCCCGCAACTTTTTCCCCAGACTCGGGTAATACCGAGTACCCAGTAGGCCCCCGAGCTAAAAATAAGGAGAAAAAGAGCATGAGCTTCCAATTCTCGAAGTGGATAGTAATGCCCGCAGCGGTGCTGCTGCTGGGCACGGTAGCAATGGGCCAGGATACCAGTTCAACCGGTTCAACCGGTTCTTCGACGCAGGGCACGACCACCACGGCGCCCGCGCCGAAGCCAACCATCGCGCAACCCAAGGACAACCAGCAGGACCGCATCGCGAACGGCGTGCAGAGCGGCCAGTTGACCGCCGGTGAAACTTCGAAGCTGGAAACGAAGGAAGCTGCGATCAATGGCGAGACTCGCGCGGACCGCGCGGCAAACGGCGGGAAGCTGACAGCCGCGGAAAAGCAGCAGGTTAACCAGCAGCAGAACCAGCTTTCGAAGCAGATCTATAACGACAAGCACAACGCCAACACCGCGCAGTACGGGAACAGCAAAGTGGGGCAGCGCCAGGAAAACCAGCAGGACCGCATCGCGCAAGGGATCAAGAGCGGCCAGTTGACCGCCGGCGAAACGGCTAAGCTGGAGAATCAACAGAAAGGCATTAACCAGCAGGTGAAGGCGGATCGCGCGGCGAATGGCGGGAAGCTGACCACCGGCGAGAAGAAGCAAGTCAACAAGGAACAGAACGGCGCTTCGAAAAATATTTACAACAAAAAGCACAACGCGAATACTCAGAAGCCGAAGAAGTAACAACCCTGGACGGTTTATGTTGTGGAACGCCCTGGCTCTGGCCGGGGCGTTTTTTTCTGGAAAAGATGAAAGACCTAACACAGAGTTCCCAGAGGAAGCGCACAGAGGACGCAGAGAAGAGCGGCCCGGCCCTACGCGGAGTTTGGTGACCAGCCGAGAGTTGTTAGTTCGGACAGGACTCGAGAGAGCGGGAGGCCAACTACGTTGAAGTAGCAGCCTTCGATGCGGGGGATGTAACGCCCGGCCCGGCCCTGGATGGCGTAGGCGCCTGCTTTATCGTACGGTTCCTCGGTGGCGAGATACGCAGTAAGCTCTTCTTCCATGATCGGGCGGAAGTGAACAAGCGTGGACTCAATGAACTGACGCCGTTCACCATCGGGGACCCGGATGAGAGCCACACCGGTCAGAACAGTGTGCGTGCGCCCGGAGAGGTGCCGGAGCATGTGTCGCGCGTCTTCGGGGGAACCGGGCTTGCCGAGAATTTTGTCGCCGAGAACGACGATCGTATCCGCCGCAATAATGAATGCCGGCCCCACGGCGCGGGCTGTGACGAGGTCTGCCTTGGCGTTGGCGAGCCGTTGAACGAGCGCCGCAGGCGCTTCACCCGGATAAGGAGACTCATCCACCGCGGAAGAAAGAACGGAAAACGGCAAGCCGGCATTCGCCAGAATCTCGGCGCGGCGCGGCGATGACGAGGCAAGAATCAGCTTCATGCAGTACCTGCGAAAGCATACTACAAGGGATGTGGCCTGATAGCTGTGCTTTGGGGCAAGGCGGCTCGACTTGATGTTATGAAGCAGCCCTCCTATGATGGCCATCATTCTTGCCCATGAATCGCGCCGCCGTGGTCGCTCTGGTCTTCCAAACTTCCTCGCGGGGGATCGATCGACTATTGGGGCCCACCGCTTTAGTGTTTGTGATCGTCGCCATCCTGCGAAGAAGAGAGGAAATTGGCGGTTGGCTGCTCTACTTTTACTATTGGACCTTCGCGGTCTGCCTGATCTTTTCGTGCGATGTGATTTTCCACTATCGCGCGTTTTTGCCCTTGCATGGCCGCGAAGCCATCAATCACCAGGCGCTCTATCTGGCGGTCTTTCCTCGATTAGCGGCCCTCTACGCGGTCCTAGTGGTCTCACTGCAGCTGCTTCGCAATCGCGAATCGGTGTGGGTGGAGCGGTTGCGGGCATTTCTTCTTGTTGGAGTCCTTGTGGGCGGCGTGTCGATTTGGATCGATATTCGCTTTTTCCCGAAGTCAGCGCAGGCGAACGGCGCAAGATTCGCCGGGTTGCTCCTCTGGTTCCTTTACTTTCATCTCTCGAAGCGTGTCCAGCAAGTTTTTTATCTGAAGAACTGGGCCAATCCCCTGTTGGGGAATGATCGGAATCGAGGGAGTTCAAACCTGGTGATAACTAAATGACGACGGATTCCTGGTATTCGCCGTAGACGCGGCGGAGGGTGTCGGAGATTTCGCCGACGGTGGCGTAGGCTTCGACGGCGGCGAGAATCGCGGGTAGCAGATTTTCCGTGGTGCGTGCGCGGCGCTCGAGTTCAGCGAGGGCCTCTTTGGATTTGACGGAGTCGCGTTTGGCGCGCAGGGCTTGCAGGCGTTGCACCTGGTTCCGCTCGATTTCCGAGTCGATGCGCAGGGTCGGGATGCCGCGTTCCTCCGCGGCTACAAAATCGTTCATGCCCACGACGATTTGTTCCCTAGTTTCGACGGAGCGCTGGAAGTCGTACGCAGCGCGCTGAATCTCCGATTGCACGAATCCCGACTCGATCGCCTTGATCATGCCGCCCATCGCGTCAATCTTCGCGAGATATTCCTGCGCGCAATCCTCGATTCGATTGGTGAGTGCTTCGATGGCGTAGGATCCGGCGACGGGGTCGATGGCATTCGTGACGCCAGTTTCGGTGGCGATGATCTGCTGGGTGCGCAGGGCGATCAGCGCGGCTTCCTCGGTGGGCAACGAGAGGGCTTCGTCCATGGAATTGGTGTGCAAGGACTGGCAGCCACCGAGAACCGCTGCGAGAGCCTGGATGGCTACACGCACGATATTGTTTTCGGGCTGCTGGGCGGTCAGCGATGAGCCGGCGGTTTGCGCGTGGAAACGGAGGAGCATGGAGCGCTCGTCCCGCGCGTGAAAACGGTCGCGTACGATTTTGGCCCAGAGGCGGCGCGCGGCGCGGAACTTGGCGACTTCTTCGAGCAGGTCATTGTGGGCGTTGAAGAAAAAGGAAAGCTGCGGAGCGAATTCGTCAATCGCAAGACCCGCGCGAAGCGCGGCTTCGACATACGCGATGCCGTCGGCGAGGGTGAAGGCAACTTCCTGCACGGCGGTCGAGCCCGCTTCGCGGATGTGATAGCCGGAAATCGAAATGGTGTTCCACTTGGGGAGAGCTTCGCGGCACCAGCCGAAAATATCGGTGACGATACGCATCGCGTGCTGCACGGGATAGATGTATGTGCCGCGGGCGATGTACTCCTTCAGGATGTCGTTCTGCGTGGTGCCGGAAAGTTTCTTGAGGTCGGCGCCTTGTTTTCTCGCTACCGCGACGTAGAGGCAAAGCAAAATCGCGGCGGTAGAATTGATGGTCATCGAGGTGGAAACTTTTTCGAGCGGTATCTGATCGAAGAGCAATTCCATGTCTTCGAGAGAATCGATGGCCACGCCGACTTTGCCGACTTCGCCAAGGGCCAGGGCATGATCGGAGTCCATGCCGATTTGCGTCGGCAAATCAAACGCAACCGAGAGGCCGGCCTGGCCTTTGCTTAACAGATAGCGATAACGCTTGTTGGATTCGGCGGCGGAGCCGAAGCCGGCGTACTGGCGCATGGTCCAGAAGCGGCCGCGGTACATCGTCGGGTAAATTCCGCGGGTGTAGGGAAATTCGCCGGGATAGCCCAATGCATCTTCCGGATTCCAATTGCCAAGGGATTCTTCGGAATACAGGCGCTCGACGGGAAGTCCGGAAAGCGTGGTGAATCGCGGTCTGCGTTCGGCGGGGGCGCTAGATTTGGCCTTGTGGTCGGACATGCGAAACCCGTTTCGGAGCGAAAAGAAAACTGGCTAGCTGCTAATCTGGCCCCTAAAGACTATAACTGCCGGGAGCGGCGAAAGGAACTGACGGCGAAGAGTACGAAAATCGCCGCGACGGCCACCGCCATGGCGATAAGCCAGTGCGCAACGTCGCGGGTCCAGGCCCTGAAGGCGGAATTCAGCCAGCCAAAGGCGAGCACGGCGAACATCGCGCCAACCACTTCGTGAAATATCTGCTTCACGGTGCGCCACAGGCGTCGAAAGCCACGCGGTTCGCTCGGCGGCAATGCGGCTTGTGACGGCGTCGGCATCATCGCATTTTAACGCAAGATACGTGGATCCCCTCTGTCGACACCCGGCCAAAAGGACAGGTTCACGGGTATGGACAGATTGACGACAAGGAAGAGAAGCCAACTTGTATCGGTCCACCGGTAGGCCTAGAATCAGGATTGAAGTACTGGGGAGCCAGCCTTGCAACTCGACGATCATCTCAAAAACCTCTTGCGGGAACTCGGACATGCGATCAACGACACGGTGTCCGAATCCGACAGGATCACAGGGGCGATTGCAGGAGTGCGCGCGCATGGTTACGACATCGTTCTGAAGCTGGATGCGACGATCGGATTGGCAAAGCGCGATGGCCAAGCCGAGGACGGGCCGCGAATCACGAACCAGGACCGGCGTTTCCTGGAGTCGCTGCGCATTCAGGTGGACCAGGAATCGATGGACCAGGACGCGGACAAAAAAGCTGTGGCGAGACTCACCATGACGCCGCAGGACGTGCGATTTTTGAAGTCGCTGCGGATTGCCACGGACGACGGCGAATGAAAAGGACGATCCAACTCGCGTGCGCCTGCGCCCTGCTGATGGGCACGATGGAAGTTTCGCGTGCCGCGGCGCAGGATCCGATCGTGACGGCGCCGATCATCGTGGAGACTGCGGCTCCGATCATCATTAATGCGGTGAAACCCAAACCCAAATTCACCGGCCTGGCAAAGTTTGAGGGCACCGTGCTGAACGCCAACTCCGCGCAGATTACGCTGAAGGCCCTGGGCAACGACATGAGCATCCAGACTTTTCCGCTCAGCGAAGCAGCCTCCGCAAGAATGCAGCAGATCATTGATAAGGGCGGTTACCAGTACGGCGACAAGGTGAAGCTGGAATATGACCCGACCTCGCTGAGAGTTGTGAAATTCAAGGGCAAACCGTCGAAGTCCCTCTGATCCCGGAGGGTTAAATGTTGCGCCTGCCCGCAGTCGCCGGACAATTCTATCCGGCGGATCCCCGTGAATTGACCCACCTGATTCGGAAATTTACCGCGCCAGAGCCTGGAGCCAGCAAAGCGAGCGTGAGCGGCTGCCTCGTTCCCCACGCCGGATATATTTATTCCGGAGGGATTGCCGGAGCTGTGTTTTCGCGGATTATTTTTCCACCGCGAGTTCTGGTTTTGGGCGTGAGGCATTCTCCGATGGGCGAGGATCTCGCGATTCTTTCCGAAGGCGCATGGCGGACCCCGCTCGGAGATGTTTCGGTAGACGAAGCGCTCGCCCAAACGGTCAAGACGGCCTGTCCGGGTTTGAAGGAAGACAGCGTCGCTCACAGCCGCGAGCACTCGCTGGAAGTGGAACTCCCCTTTTTGCAAGTCCTCGATGCGGGCTTTTCCTTTGTGCCAGTGGCTGTGGGCACTCTGCGGTTCGATGATTTGCAGGCGCTTGGAATGGGACTTGCGCGGGTGCTGAAGGAAAGCCGGGAAGAAATTCTAATCCTCGCTTCGTCCGACATGAATCATTACGAATCCGACGAAATCACCCGGCTCAAAGATACGAAGGCGATTCAGCGCATGAAGGCCGTGGACGCCAGCGGATTATACGAGGTGTGCCGCAGGGAGAAAATCTCCATGTGCGGATTGGGCCCCGCGGTGGCGTTGCTCACGGCGATGAAGGAACTTGGCGCGACGAGTGGTGAACTTGTGGGTTATGCGACTTCCGGTGATGTAAATGGCGACCGGAGTTCGGTGGTTGGTTATGCAGGAATGATTTTTGTATAGGCCGGCGTCCAGAAAACGCGCAAGTGGCTGGCTCTGCGGGGCGGGCCGGCCCCGCGAATTCATTCGGGGCGCAAAAGACGCGCTTGAAAGCCAGCGTTACATTTAAGGACTCAGAGAACAAACAGAACCACCACTATTGACCCGTCAATGCGGGTGGCCGCCTCCGCCACCTGAGGCGGATGGGTGTCCCGACGATCCAGCGGAGGAACCCGAAGCACTTCCGCCGCTTCGGCTGCCGCCTCCCCACGTGGAACCTCCGGAGGAGAAATTGCCACCTGAACTCGAAGAGCCTCCGCTGCGGGCCGGCGCGGGAACCGCGGGAGGCCGAGGAGGTGCCGCATCCCGGGTGGAAGAGGAAGTTGGTGCCTGCGGAACTGCTGGCGAACTTGGAGTGCCCGCCCTGACCGGCGAACGGGCCGACGTTTCTCCCGGGATTATTGCGCCAGTACTCGGGTTATTCGTAGGTTGTGCTCCATTACTGCGAGAGGTTTCCGCACGCAATTCATTTGTCGACGCTGCAGCCGGATTTGCGTTGTTGACGTAGCGATGCTCACGCGGATCATAAGAAATCGACGAATCGCGACCCAAAGTGACAACGCGGGTACCGGAGGCGCCGGCGACGACGGTGCGCGACACTCGGGACGGCGGAGCGCTGGCGGTGAGACTCGAGGAAATCACTTCCGTCGGGCCCTTCTTCAGGACAGCCCACTGTCCGGCCTCGGGCGCAAGGGTCGTATGAAGGACTTGTGAATTCTGGACAGGAAAGACTCCCTGGTTCAGGTTCAGCGCTGTCTTCCCAGATTTGTCCGCGGGATGCAGGGGAACGATTCCGAGCGTACTGCCATTGCGAAGCCACACAGCCGTCACTGGCCTGTAGTGAACAGGTCCGCCATAACCAAACCCGGTCGGCGCCCAGACCCAGCCGTATGCCGGCGAAAAAATCCAGCCGCCATAGTGATATGGCAACCAGCCCCACGGCGCGGAGCCGATAAACGTATTGCCGAAAAAGGGATCCTGAAACCAGCCGCCGTAACTGAATGGCGACCAGCCGAAGCTCATACCAAAAGGCCGCCAGCAATAGCCGTAGCCGCCCATCGGAAACCAGGAGCCGTAGGTGTAAAGATCGCCAAAGCCCGCCGAATAATCTGGCGAATTCACGTACTGCGAGGAATAGTTCGTGGCGGTCACCACGCTGTCAATGCGGCCGGAAACCCAGCGATCGAAATCGTCGGTCTCCGCCGCACGCCCGATCACTTCCTGGGCGGAATCACCAGCATGAACGGAAAAGGACTGGCCCTTCTCGAGTGGAGTGGATCTGCTGTTGCGCAAAACATTGGCGCGGCCCTTTTCAATATTGACCGTGCTGCCGTCGTCGAAATTGTCCAGGCGGAATGTCGCGCGCCCCGCGGCTTCCACGGTAAAGTCGCCGCCTGTGACGCTGAAATAGTCGCTGTTCGAAGGATTCACGTAGAAAGTGGAAGAGCCCTGTCGAAGCACAAGGCGGGTAATCCGATCCCCATCGCGCAAGGAGAGATCATAGAATTCCACGACGGTATTTGCCCCGAGAAACATCATCGCGCCATTCTCGAACTCAACCTCAGCGCGGCCATTATCTGTCGCAAGCACATAACCCTGGCGAATCGGCAGGTTTAATGGAGCCGCCTGCCACCCGGCGTTGGCATCGGTTAGGGGATCGTCGTGAAAGCTGGGGGCAAAACGCACGTCACCTTGAGCGAGGCTCAGCCGAATGATACGAGCGTGACTGTTGTCCGCAAAGGCGTTGGGGGGAAGCTCCAACGAAAAAGTAAATAGCGCGCAAATAAGCAGGAACACTCGGTGGGCCATGGCTAACCTCTCTCAGATGCGCGGGTCTATCTCGTTAGACGGTAACGAAGTCTGCCACGTTGCACTAAGAAAGAGAACAGAGAAAGGAAGAGAAAAGGGTTGAGGGGACACATAGTTGATGAAGTTCGAAGGTTTAGGCGACTCCATCGCGGATAAGCTCCGCGAATTGCACGTATAAGAAATTATGATTGCCAAGTTCTTGACAACAGAGCGCTTATCCAACTACCTTCACAAGCGCAGAAAACTCCACGTGTGTTGCAGGTTCCACAGGGCGGGTTTCTTCCTCGCAGCCTATGTGTGGCTGCGTCTGCAGGCAAGACGCTGGAAAATTCATAACGAAGTGAGAAGCCGTGAGTTTGAGGCAATTCTGGGGGTGGGGCATGTCGAAGTTCATACGAGTACTCATATTACTTCCTTTGATTCTTGGGCTTTTGGGCCGCAACCCGGCATTTGGCCAGGGCGGCGCCACCGGGGCCATCAGTGGAAGCGTATTGGATAGCAGCGGCGCGGAAATCGGAGGGGCGGACGTCCAGATCTTCAACTCAGCAACGGATGTATTGGTTCGGCGATTGACCACAGGCGAGGACGGCTCATTTGAGGCAGTCTTGCTGCCGCCTGCTACATACTTCGTGGTGGTGAATATGTCAGGTTTCGCCGAAGCGAAGGCTACCAACATCGAAGTGCGAGTGACAGAAACCACGCGGCTCACCATTCCGCTGAAACCCGGCACTGTGAGCGAGAAAATCGAAATATCCGCGCAGATCGCCAGCGTGGAGACCACCAACGCCACCGTCGGCCAGACGATCGGCACGGACACCGTGCGTGAACTCCCCCTCGCCACGCAGAATTACCAGCAACTCCTGACATTGAGCACCGGCGCGCAGAGCGACTTGAATGCCTCCGCGCAATTGGGCCGCGGCGTGGTGAAGATCTACGTTAACGGGCAGCGCGAAGACAACAACAACTACCTGATAGAAGGCATCAGCGCCACCGACTACAACGTGGCGCAAACGTATTACGTTCCGCTGCCGAATCCGGACGTGATCCAGGAATTCAAGGTACAGACCTCTCTTTATGACGCCAGCCAAGGGCGCAACGGCGGGGGCAACGTCAACGCAATTTTGAAGACAGGCTCGCGGGAACTGCATGGAGACGCCTACGAGTTTTTTCGCAACGACGTTCTCAACGCCAACGAATTTTTTCACAACGCTACCGGGCAGCCGCGTCCCCCTGTGAAGCAGAATATTTTCGGGGTCAGCCTCGGTGGGCCAGTCGTGAAGGAAAAACTCGGATTCTTCTTTGTCAATTATCAGGGGACGCGGCAGAGCAGCGCGCTTTCTCCGGGAACCGAGATCAACAACCCTGGCTTTCCCATCCTTCCCTCGGACCGCAATTCGGCCACCTTTCAGCAGGAGTTGGTCACCGATTTCAGCACGCCGGCGACGGCACCAACCACGAGCAATCCAGCCGGTTGCCGGGCGGTGCCCCTTGCCACTATCGATCCCGTGGTGTTGAACTTGTTGCAATTCAAAAGCAACCAGTTCGGCGCAACGACGGGCGGGTATCTGATTCCGTCTCTGCCCGGCACTCCGGGAGTTTCCGTGAATCCGAACACTTGCCAGGTCTCGATGAATAGCGCCCCCTTCGTATTCAGCAAGGCCGGGAAATACACCGACGACCAATTCACCACCAACTGGGATCGCGAATTCCGCGGCGGCCAGGACAAGATTGGCGTGCGCTTCTTCTTTTCTAACGCGGAATCGCTGCTGCCCTTCGGGGCGGGAGGCTTGCAGGCATCTCTCGGCGGCACCTTGGCCAGCAGCGTTGCCGCCACGGACCTCGATTTTCCATACGACATCCCGGTGAGCGCGCGGTTTTTCAGCGTGAACGAAACGCACCTGTTCAGCCCGTCCCTGGTGAACGATTTTCGGTTTGGATTGGTGCGCATCAACGACAGCCTAGTGAACGTGCCGCCTGTTACAGCTACGGATCTTGGAATCGTTCGTCCATCCAACAACATCACCGATTCGATCTATAAGTTCACATTCAACTCGTCCGGGTTTCAGATCGGGCCGACACCTCCCGCGAACCAGTACCAGATTCAGGACAATTACAACTTTGTAGACACCGTCAGCTGGGTCAAGGGTGCGCATGATTTCCGATTCGGCGGCGATGCCACCCGTGTCAACCTGGACAAGCAGTTTCCCCAGACTTTCAATGGCCAGTTGTTTTTCGTGAATACCCCGGGACTTACCGATTTCCAGAACTTCCTGCAAGGCTCACCGGCGGCCAGCTTTGGCGGCGGCGGCGTCTTCAACCACGAGTACCGGACCAACGATTTCGGCTTCTTCGTGCTCGACGACTGGAAGGCCACCAAGAACCTGACCTTGAATCTGGGCGTGCGGGTGGACATCAACGGAGCGTTCCACGACGACCTTTGCCACATCGGCAACATTGACGAAAATCTGGCGGCGGCAAATAAATACCCCATGGTTTACGGGGGTTGCGCGAACTCTCTGAACGTTCCGGGCTTGCAGGGCAGCGGAAACGACACCACGTACAACAACAATTATTCCAAGAATCTGGCGCCTCGCATCGGCATGGCCTATGACATCGGAGGCCACAATAAGACCGTGGTGCGGGCCGGCTACGGAATCTATTATGTCCGTGAAGATGTGGGGAGCGTGGACCAACTCTCATTCCAGGCGCCATTTCTGCCCATCACTTTCGGAGGCGGGACGCCGGGGTGCCTTGGAACGTACTTCTCGGCCACGCCGGCCGCAGGCTGCCCAAATCCAAATCCGAATGCCTTGCCAACGGCAGGCACTCTCAGCCCGAGTTTCATTCCTTGCCAGTCCGCATTCCAGGGATTTAATGGCGGCAACCCGGCCCAGGCGCCAATTTACGGTTGCGCAGCCGGAAGCCCGGGGAGCATCCCGACAGAGGGGTTGTTCACACTGGCGGTGCCCCGGCGATTCGTCTCCCCCAGCACCCAGCAGTGGAACCTTACGCTTCAGAGGGAACTGGGAAAACAGTGGATCCTGGAAGTTGGCTATGTCGGAACCCACGCCATCCACTTGCGTGAGACGCGGACGGACATTCCCGAACGCCTGGCCTCGCCGACGAACCCAATCAACGTGACGGACGTATTTGGAAATTCGTACGCCATCACGACCAACACCATCGCAAACGGGCCGATCCGTTCCTCCAATCCACAAATCAACGGCTACAACGGATTCCAGATCTTCGACAATTCCGCTTACTCCCATTACCACTCGCTGCAGACGACGGTGTCTCGCCGCTGGAGCCACGGATATTTCCAGGGCGCCTACACGTTCTCCAAATCCACCGATGCCACGTCGAGCGGGAACACCGCATTCAATACCGCGTATAACAACGAATCCGACCTCCAGGCGTCGCGTGGCTTGTCGGACTTTGACCGGCCGCATCGCTTGTCCGTCAGCTACCGCTACGATCTGCCGTTCTTTTCGGGTGCGACCGGGTGGAAACGCGCCGCTCTCGCCAATTGGGCGATCAGCGGAATCACGATCATCCAGTCCGGAACACCGTTCACTGTGATCGATTCGGCCGCGGGCTCCGCCTTCGTCGGCCCGGGATACACCACCACCTTGACGGGGAGCATTGCACCCGGCTCGGCAATCTCGCAAGGATATACGGGCGGAGGCATCGGCAACGAGTTGGCTAACGGTTATTTGAATGGCGCAAACTTCACTCGCGCACCGTTTTTGTACTTTCCGTCCGGTGTGTGCACAGACCCGACCGGGAACACTTGCGTGACCGAGTTTGGAAACCTGGGCCGCAACACTTTTCGCGGACCGTACCAGCAGAACTGGGATTTCTCTCTTCAGAAGAATTTCCAGTTGACCGAACGATTTGGGCTCCGGTTCACGACGGACTTCTTCAACATCTGGAACCATGCCAACTTCGCGAATCCCTCGATAACGGACGTGGAGACGATTGCGACTTGCACTCCGGGCGTCAACGGTTGCCCGGCTAACGGCATCAATCCGAGCAGCCCGTTTGGCAAGATTTTCTCCACTCTCGGAACGCCGCGGTTGATCCAGTTTTCTCTGCGGCTCGCGTTCTAACGAGGTTTCTAACAATCGATAGCTACGGGGCGCAGCGGTTTGCGTCCCGTTTCGCTTCGGCAGGCTTCCAATTTCAACAAGGTGATATCATTTTCCTGTTATGGCTAAAATTGCATCGCGTATTTCTCAATTGACGGGCGAAGGCGCCCTGGCTGTCTTCACCCGCGCGAAGGAACTCGAAAAAGCGGGCCACTCGATCATTCACCTTGAACTGGGCGAACCGGATTTCCATCCCGCGGCGCCCGTGGTGGATGCGTTGAGAACGGCCGTTGCGGAAGGGCGCGACCGCTACGTGGCGACGCGCGGGATTCCGCCGCTGCGTTCCGCCATCGCAGAGTATCTGAAGCGCACGCGGCGGCTCGACGTTGCGCCCGAGCAGGTGCTGGTAG
>Ga0210387_10000075_pt1 | contig 70414 bp, 62 predicted proteins | sample IncBWC7OmetaG_FD_160108 | JGI IMG/M metagenome (GOLD analysis project Ga0210387, IMG submission 160108) | Forest soil microbial communities from Barre Woods Harvard Forest LTER site, Petersham, Massachusetts, United States - Inc-BW-C-7-O ... | reverse complement strand
CGCGGGTCTGGGGGCATCAGGAACGCCTGCTCACGATCGCACGCCAAGAAGTTCATAGCCAAGCTTGAAGTCTCTTAAACTGCTCGGACGGACCCGGCGTTTGCGCGACACCCACGACGAAGCACAGATGTCTCCGTCGGCTGGCGAGTTGGTGCATGCTTTCAGCGCGAAGCGCATCCGCTCTCTCTGGCCTTGCTTTTGCTGATACGCGCGGACCTGTTTAGGCGGTGGACCCCAGACCCCTGCCTAAACCCAGCCCAATCGTGCCGCATCGCCGGGCATGCCCGTGCCGAGACGACAGCCGAAACCGTTGCTGTGCCTAACGATACGCCTAATCCGACGGTCCCGTCCTTCGTCCTCCTAAGCGGTAGATCCAGGTTCGACTCCTGGCGGGGGCATGGGGGCGGATCGTCTGTGTTAATACGGGCTTGGGCGTTTGACTGCGTGTTGTCATGCTCTGTTTCGCCCTCAAGTGCGCCAACGATGAGAGGCTCGTGGGTACCGACGCAAGCTTCGATCTCATCTGCCCTGCGATTGGCGCTGCGCATCACCGCCTGCCGTAGCATGATCCTCAGCTGCGGCGACGAGTAAGCCTCAGCCGACATCCCTCAACGCTTCACGGCATCGATCTCGCTGGCTTGGTCGCAAGAGCCGGTGCTCTCAAATGGCCAGAACTTGGTACGTGGCATGGTCGAGACGACGAAGGTAGTGACCACCAGACCCACGAGACCCACTATGCGGACTAGCATTAGGGGAAACAGGTGCGGTACATGTCCGTGAGGGCCGGCGGCGGCCTTCAAGGCGTCAAGGTGCGAGCCAAAGCCGATCAGACAAATCGAGAACAATGCGCCAAGCATCGCCCCGCGCAAGGAGGGGGTGGTTGGGAAACCAGCTTTGGGATTCCGTACGTAGTCCCAAAGCGCGCCGAGCATCCCGCCGACGACGGCGAAGAAGGGCAGCGTGTTAGTCAGCGTGATTGGGCGCTGAATGAGTTCGAATGCAATAGCGATCAACGCCGGACCTCCCTCCCTGGCGACCAAGGCAATAGTCTGCCACGGCCTCGCTGACGGTGCTGAGCTGCGAATCGACTGTCGCGCGTGCCGTGGCTGTGCTCGCCGATGAGAGGTCGTCGGCAGACATTCGAGCAGCGCTTTCAGTGGTCGGGTATGGTTGGAAAGCTGCGTGGCGGCCTCCGCGTCGGCGCTGGGCCAGATTGTCCACCGCATCAGTCGACGCGGATCACCGAGGTGGCCATCAGCGGTTGGTTTGCGCGCCGACAAGTTTCGCCCGTGTAGCTGGGCACGAACCCTCTCGCACTAGTGTGATGCTGGTGCGGCGGGACGTCCGACTGGCTCGTAATCACCATGAAGCACGTCGGGGTCGAGGTCGTAGCCGTTGGGCCAGACGACGGTGCCCAGCTCGGTGTCGACGCGCACCCGTCGGAAGTAGTCGGGGTCTTGTAGCGGTTCTGCCATCTGCCCCCATAGGTCGTCCGATAGATCGACCTCGCGGACGAGTCCGTCAGTGAAGGTGAGCTGTAGCCGAAAGCCATCCAGCGGCTCGACGCTGGTGACACGCGGAAGTGCTTGGGCTGGATTCATGGCAGTGGGTCAATGCTAGCGAGCGGCGCGCGAACTTGGGCAAGCTCCCAGTCTGCTTGCAACTCGGCTTCGTGAAGGCTGGCCCACTCCCGGATGAGGCGCAGAGCGCGGATCGGCAGGTACCCGGCCAGGGGTTCGCCAGTTTCGATCACGATCTGCGCCTCGTACTCCCCATAGCGCGCGTGGAAGTGCGGCGGCGCGTGATCGCTGTGGTACATCGTCACAACGATCCCGTAGAACGCACTGATACGCGGCATCAGACGCGCGCCCCGACTTTGACGCGGGTAGGGTTTGCGGCAGGGCGTTGTGGTGCCCGCTCTGTTGGTTCCCAACGACTTGAGTTCGTCATCGTCGGTGCAGGCTACTCATCGGCTGCGACGGTTCTCGGAATGGGCACTGGCTCATTCCAGTGCCCAAACCCTACTGAATCGCACCCAATCCCGCCGAAACCGTTGGCGCGCCAAACCCTAGAATCGCCAGCAATCGCCTATAGATCCGGCCTTTCGACCTCCGCCTCCGCCAGTCTCCTAAGCGGTAGATCCAGGTTCGACTCCTGGCGGGGCATGGGGCGGATCGCTTGTGTTGGGGCGGGGTTTGGCGTTTGGTTGTTCGGCGCCATTAGGTCGGTCAAGGCCCCGCGCAGTGCCGTCCGTGCCTCTCTGGTTGCGGCGTCCACGTTTGTACTCTTCAACAACGAGGGTTCGTGCCCTCCCAATATGGGCCTGCGGAGTTCAGATGGTTGCGACAGTCCGAGGATTGTGCCGATGTACGAGAGTGTTAGGCGCTCTCGGGGTCAGTCCGAATCTCGGGTTTGGGGTTGGCGCCCGACGAGCCAGGCAAACCGTTGTGGGGCGCTGCGGTAAAGCGCGACGAGCGACAGGAAGATGGTCAATGCGATCAGCATCAGGATCGAAATCGGGTGAGGCGGATGCATAAAGGCGACAATCAATGCGGTGATGATCCCTGCGACGACGACACCAATAAGGATGAAGCTTGCGAGTACACCGACCGCGATGAGCCAACCAACAGGAGGGCGAGGACGAGATAGCACCAGCAGGCCTCAGGTAGCTGATCCACCAAGCCAACGCTTTACACCGTCCACGAACTGGCGCGCCGCGTCGATCGGATCGTAGTCGTCGGGTTCGATATCGTCGAGCATCATGTAGTCAGCGATGCTGCGCAGCTCGAACAGCCTTCGCAACTCAGCGGCAAGCTTTCGGGTCAAAGCCGCCCTGCTTGACTACGAGTAGGCCAAAGGCTGATAGTACCCCCCGAGTGCTTGGAGCGAGTCTCGCCAAGGCTCAAGAGCGCAGCCTCCGCCGCATAAAAGGCGGCATAGTAAGCGCGGGAGGTTGCCTGGGCCGAGAAGCCGGCCTCCTCGAGGTGACGCGCGGCGAGCAACTCCGTGTCGCCGCGCGCGATTAGTGCTTCGCCGCGATCCTTGCTCACGCTACAGAGACGCCCTCGGCACGTACCCTCTCGAGCAGAGGGACGCGATGATCCTGGTACTCGCTCACTGAGATGGGGATCTCGGAGAGGACGACGTCGTTGGAGAGCGAGTGGCGCCATAGGACATCGCTCATGCGTGCCAGTTCGCGGCGACGCGAGGGAACCTCGTCGAGGACGACCAGCAGATCGATGTCCGAGTCGGGCTGGGCGTCTCCCCGAGCGGACGAGCCGTAGAGCACGACGTCTCTGAGGCGAGCCCCATAGATGTCGCGCAACTCCAGCGCGACCTCGTGCGCGACCCTCGGCCGGTCGATCAGGTCGGTACTCACAGATCCAATTCTACCTGGACCTCTCGGTCGGTCTACGCTCGAGGTTACCGCCCGAGAAGAAAAGAGATCACGGTTCCCGGCTCGACCCGGACCTGCCTGGGCGCCCAAGGGAGGTCGAGCTTCGGCGTGCACTCGTCGTCACCGTTCTACAGGAGAAGTGCCGTACGGCAGCGGATTCTGTGCGTAACGGACATACGGCATGGTAGCTTCTCCAGTATGGGCGTGATTCAGGAGCTGGCAGCCGATCTCGAAGTTCAGGAGCGCACCTTGCGCCGCGCTATGTCTCAAGGCGCGCTACGCGCCGGCCGACTTGGACCGCGCCGGCCGTGGCTGGCGCCTGGCGAGCGCGAGTACCTCCATGCCTATTGGCCGCTTCTCTCCGCGCTTCGTCAGGCCCTGCGCACCGAGCATCGCGTGAGGCTGGCTGTGCTCTATGGCTCACTCGCGCGAGGCGACGCGGATGAGGGATCTGATTTGGACCTCCTGGTCTCGTTCGCCGACGATCGCCTATCGGCGGGTTACGAGCTTGCCACTCGTCTTCAACGCGTCAGCGCTCGCCGTGTCGATGTGGCCCAGTTGGAGCGGGTAGAGGCCAAGGCGCCGCTTCTTCTGGATCGCGCCCTTGACGAGGGGCGCGTCCTGATCGACCGCGATGGGCAATGGAATCGACTGTGCGAGAGCCACTCGCTCATTGCCGCCCGCGCCCGTCGCGCTCACAATCGCTATATGGCTGACGCTGCCTTGGCGATCAAGGAGTTGACTGCGTGAGTGAAGACCTGCTGGACAAGCTGGGGAGCAAGGCCCTCGCGGCGGAGCAAGCACGGTTGGCTCGCTTCTTTCAGACCATCAACAAGCATCGCAAGGCGCTTGACATGGCGATCGAGGAGAACTTCGCCGACCCACTCGACCCGGCAGAATGGAGGAGAGCTTTTCAGTCTGACGAGCCCCGCGACACCAATCGCACGATGGTCATCACTGGCGATCACTCGGCCGTGCTCAACGCCTATGTCGAGATTCTCAAGGCCGCCGCCGGATCACGCCTGATCGGCTTGCTCCCATACCGTCGTCCACACGCCGACCAAGTCATTCAGGCGCTAGTGGTTGACAGAGGACTGAGCAAAGACCAGGCTGCGCTGCTGAACGAGATCTACGTCTTGGAGGGTCGGATCGAGCACGCATCACCGGATGTTGACGCCGAGGAAGTGCGCGTCGCCGTCGAGCGACTCCGCCAAGCGCTTCCAAGGCTCATCGATAGTACACACGCCTGGCTGCGCCGTCACGGCATCGAGCTCGGATAAGACGTTACGGTGAGCCGGCAGAGAAAGCACACCAAGCCCGAGCTTCCAGCAACCCGGCCAGCAGCAGCCTTACCAAAGCTTATTGGTCTTACCGTCCAAATCAAAAGGTCGATCTATATCTCCCGTGCCTTGTGTCATCGGGAGCTCGCCGCTGTGCCGACCGTTCGCACGGGTGTCGTTGCGTTACGACACCGCTAGTAGTGATAGCTCCCATAGTTGTCTCGCGTTCTCTGGGTCGAGCGCATAGAAGCGGCGGCCACGAAGAAAGGGAAGAATCGGGCGTCCTCGGCGCAAAAGAAGAAATGAAGGCACCAGCTACCGGCAGCATTTCGCTCGACGGGTCCACAATTACCGTTCAGCTCAACCACGAGGCACTCATCAAGCTCACCTGCACAGGCACGGGAGTGCCTGGTTCGCCGCTTCACGCTCCCGGTCGTCGTCCGTTGCACGAGTGTCGGAGCGGTCGATTGACGCGCTCGCTTTTGCGCTAAGGCGCGGCGGCGGTGCTCTTTGGGTCGACCAGGATCTTTGCGTGGGTCTCGGGATCTCCGAGCGCCTCGAAGGCCCCGTCGACGCCGTCGAGTCCCACAGTGCCGGTGACAAGAGGACCGGGGTTCACCTTTCCCTCGGCGAGCATGTGAAGCGTGTCGCGGAACTCGACGGGGGTGTAACCGAGGACGAAGCGCAGGTCGATTTCCTTGTTGATCGCCATTGCCGGCCTGATCTTGTCCGTACCCATACACACGCCGACGACGACCACGCGGGAGAACAGAGGCGCACTCGAGATCACCTGGTCGAGCACCCCGGGCACACCCACGCATTCAAAGATCACGGGGCTCTTGGGCTTGGCCAGGCCGAGCGCTTCGGCCGCGCGCCAGGTGTGATGCCAGGGAATCGGCAGCCGCTGCATCTTGCCCATACCGTCAACTGCGAGGTCGAGGGCGGCGGGAACCGCGGTGAGGTGCCCGTGCTTCTCGGCTGAGGCGTGGGGCGATTCGTGTGCTGGGTCGACGACGACGTCAGCGCCGCATGCCCTCGCCAACGCGCGACGCCCCGCGGAGAAGTCGCTCGCGATGACGGTGCGCACACCGTGTGCCTTGAGCATGCAGATAACCGACAGGCCGATCGGCCCGCAGCCGATGACGACCGCGACGGTGCGCTTCTTGACCTCACCTCGGCGTACAGCGTGCCAGCCGACAGCCATCGGCTCGGTCAGCACGGCGACTCCGGGCGCGAGGCCATTGGGCACGGGAACGGTGAGAGACTCCTGCACGAGCATCTGCTCCGCATAGGCACCGGGAGCCGCCACCGACAGACCGGTGGCGTGGACCTCCTTCCCGACACGCAGCAGAGGCAACGAGACCACCGTCGTCCCCGTCGGCGCCGACCGCCGACAGGAGGGGCCGTGTTCGACGATCTCACCGCAGAACTCGTGCCCCATCACAACGTCCTGGTCGGAGCGCATGAAGTCCGCATAGCCGGTCTCCAGAGCAACATCTGCCATCTCGTTGCAGTGATGGCGAGCATGAAGGTCCGATCCGCAGATGCCGCAGCGAAGGACATCGATCAATACCTGCCCCCTTTCGGGAGTCGGTGTCGGCAGATCGACGACCGTCAACTGGCCTCCTTTACAGTTCACGGCCTTCATCGGGCACCCGCGACGATCGATCCGGCGAGCACGCGCAAGAGCTCGACCCAACCCGACCCGGGAAGGTCGGGCTCGACGGCACGCTGCACCCCGGTGCCGAGTCCGAGCGCGAGGATGATGGTGCTCAGCGCCTCGGGGTCGATCGGGAAGTCCTCGCCGAGCCGCGCAGCGATCACTTCGGCCCAGCCCGCGCGAAGACGCGCGTGGCGAGCGGCGGCGGCGGCCTTGTAGGTGTCGTCATGAGCACTGAATGCCGCGAGCTCTATCTCAAAGCGCGTCCACCGCGGTTCGCCGATGGTGTCCTGCGCCCACGCAGCGAGCGCGTCAAACCACTCATCGAGGCCGTCTGTCTCCTCGAGTGAATGTCTGAGATCGCGCGCCATACGCTCGTACAACTCGTCGATCACGGCGATCCCCATCGCGGTCTTGCTGGGGAAGTTGGAGTAGACCGCGCCGCGGGTGAACCCCGCGTCCTCGCCGATCTGCTCGAGGGAGGTGACCTGGAAGCCATCGCGCAGAAACAGGCGCGTGGCCGCGTCGATGATCAGCGCTCGGGTTCGCGCCTGGGACTCTGCACGCGTTAGACGGGTCATCGTGCGAACGCGTAGTCGTCGAGGTCGAAGCGGGCGCTGCGCCACGCCGCCTCGAGCGAGAGGCTGGGCCGGAACGGCGCGTCGCCGTGCTTGTCGAAGTAGTAGCTGTTCGCGTTAGAACAGGCGCCCCGGAAGAAGACCTGGTTGTGGCGGCGCCCGAGCATCGACTCGAAGTAGCGACGGTTGGCCTCGGGCGTGATCTCCACGCGCGTGGCGCCTTCGCTGCGTGCCCGCTTCAGGCAGCGCACGATGTGGCGCATCTGGGTCTCGATCAGACCGAAGTAGGACTGGCCGTTGAACCCGTAGGGACCGAGGATCGAGAACGAGTTCGGAAAGCCGGGGACGCTCACGCCCTCATAGGCCTGCAACCGGTTGGCATCCCACCACTCCTCGAGGTCAACACCGCCCACGCCCAGCATCTCGAATGCTGGCAAATTCCCGGAGTCGAACACCTTGAACCCGGTCGCAAGGACGAGCACGTCAAGAGGATGCTCGACCCCGTCGCTCGTGCGAACGCCCGTCTCGGTGATCGCCTCAATGGAGGTGGTTTCGAGCAGCACGTTCTCTCGGTTGAAGACGGGGATGTACTCATTGGAGAAGCTCGGGCGCTTGCACCCAAGGGAGTACTTGGGCGTGAGCTTCTCGCGCACGACGGGATCCTTGACCTCGCGGAGCATCTTGCGAGCGGTGGCTTCACCACGGGCGGTGAGGCTCGGGAACTGGCGGGCGAAGTGTGCGGCGAGCACGAAGGTGAGCTCCACGAAGGCCTGACTGGCCCAGCGCGTAGCGAGCTCAGCGCCGGGAACCGAGCGCAGTGCCCGGCGCACGCGCGGGCTCATCGGCGCGTCGAGCTTGGGTAGGCACCAGATGGGAGTACGTTGGAAGACGGTGACCTGCTCGACTTCAGGAGCGATCGCGGGAATGAGCTGGATCGCCGAAGCGCCCGTGCCGATCACCCCGACGCGCTTGCCGCGCAAGTCGACCGAGTGGTCCCAGCGCGCCGTGTGCATGGTCGTGCCAGCAAAGGAGTCGAGGCCCTCGATCTCGGGCGGTTTGGGCTGGCTGAACACGCCTGTCGCGCCGACCACGTATCGCGCGATGATCTGCTCGCCGTTCGCGGTCTGGATGCGCCACGCGTGGGTGTCCTCGTCGAACCTCGCCCCGACCACCTTGGTGTTCAGCTGGATGCGATCGCGCACCCCGTACTTGTCCACGCAGTGCTCCGCGTAGGCCTTGAGCTCCGTCCCCGGCGCGTACACGCGCGACCAGTCGCTGCGCTTCTCGAAGGAGAACTGGTAGCTGAAGGACGGGATGTCGACCGCTATCCCCGGGTAGGTGTTCCAGTGCCAGGCGCCCCCCACACCGTCCCCGGCCTCGAGCACGACGAAGTCGCAGAAGCCGGCCTGGTCGAGCTTGATCGCCGCCCCGATGCCCGAGAAGCCGGCACCGATCACGACGACCTCGTGGTCTATTGCGATATCCGAAGTATCCATATGTTCAAGGTATCGAGAATGCTCACCGAGCGCCACAGCAGGACTGGCCACGAGCGCCCACCTGGACGGGCGCCGTTAGTCGGACGAGGATCTCGTTCAGCGTCCCTTGACTACATACCGTCCGGTCGGTATATTCTTGGAGATGCCAGTCAAGCTCGATCATCGGCAGGCCGAGGTCAAGGCGAAGTCAGCACAGCTGGGCAGCTCGCGCGAGCAACTCCTCGCGGCGGCCTCCCGAGTGTTCGCGCGCAGCGGCTACCGCGGCGCCTCGATGAGCGAGATCGCCGCCGAGGCCGGATTCTCCAAGGGCGCGCTCTACTGGAGCTTCGAGAGCAAGGACGAGCTGTTCTTCGCGCTGCTGGACGAGCTCGACGAGCAGCTGCGCGCGCTGATCACCGCCGCGGCGTTAGCGCCCGCGGACCGTGACATCAGCGGCGATCTGAGCCGCGAGATCTCTGCCGTGCTCGAGCACGGACACGATGTCGTGCTGCTCTTTCACGAGTACTCCGCGCTCGCCGTACGTGACCCCAAGGTAGCCGCGCACTACGCCGAGCGCAACGCGCGGCTGCGCGAGGAGCTCGCCGTGTCGATGCGCGCGCGGCACGAGGCGATCGGCGTTCCGATGGCGATCCCGGCAGAGCAGCTCGCGACCGCCGTGATCGCGCTCGTCGACGGACTTTCGATTCAGCAGCTCACCGAGCCCGACGCCGTGCCCGAGGACCTCTTCGGGCAGATCCTCTCTCTCATCGACGACGGCATGACCCTCCGAGCCAAGGAGCCCACATGAACACCGAAGCGGCCACAGTCACAGCCCCATCCACACCCACCACGGAAACGCCGCTAGCGGCCCGCCGTCAATCGCGCTGGCGCAACGTCCCGCCGCGCGAGCCGCAGGCTCCTCCCGCTGACATCTCCCAAGCCCCGCCCGGCCCCCACGTCCCTCGGCATCTCCTCGGCTCATACTGGCTGCTGGCCGAACACGACCTGCTGGAGCGCTGCCGGCGCCGTTACGGCGACGTTTTCTCGCTGCGGATCTGGCCCGTGGGTTTCCTGGTCGTGATCGCCGACCCAGCAGAGATCAAGCGCGTGTTCACGAGCGACCCAGACCAGCTGCGCGCCGGCGAGGGCAACGGCGTGATGCAGCCCGTCGCGGGGCCTGAGTCGGTGCTGCTGCTCGACGGCAAGCGCCATCTCAACCGTCGCAAACTGATGCTGCCACCGTTTCATGGCGAGCGCATGGGCGTCTATGCCGACCTGATCGGCGAGATCGCCGACGAGGAGATCGCAAGCTGGCCGGTTGGCAGGCCATTCTCGGCTCACACCTCGATGCAGCGGATCACATTGCGCGTGATCCTGCGCGCGGTGCTCGGAATCGAAGACGCCGCGCGCGCCGCCGAGCTGGAGCGGCTGCTACCGAAGCTCCTGAACTCCCCGGCGCTGCTGTGGCCGGTCCTGCAGCGCGACATGGGTGCCCGCAGCCCCTGGCGGCGCTTCGTGGCATTGCGCGAGCGTGTCGATGAGATCCTCTTCGATGAGATCGCCCGCAAGCGCTCGGACCCGGACCTCGCCGAGCACGAGGACATCCTCTCGATGCTGCTCGGAGCGCGCGACGAGCACGGCGAGTCGATGACCGACGAGGAGTTGCGCGACCAGCTCGTCACGCTGCTGCTCGCCGGCCACGAGACGACGGCTACGGGGTTGGCGTGGATCTTTGAACGTGTGCTGCGTACGCCCGAGGTCCACGCGCGCCTGCGCACCGCGGTCGCCGAGGACGACGATCGGTATCTGGACTGTCTGATCAAGGAGGGACTGCGCCTGCGCCCCGTCGTGCCGCTGGTGGCCCGCCAGGTGAATTCGCCGTTCGCCGTCGGCGACTACACGGTACCGCCGGGCACGCTCCTGACGTGCTCGATGATCCTCACGCACAGCCGGCCCGACCTCTACCCCGAACCGGACGCGTTCCGACCGGAGCGCTTCATGGAAGACGCCCCGGACACCTACACCTGGCTGCCCTTCGGCGGCGGCACGCGCCGTTGCATAGGCGCGGCCTTCGCGACACTCGAGATGAAGGTCATTCTGCGCCACGTCTTTGCCCAGTGCGAGCTGGAGGCGCCCGAGGCGAAACCAGAGCGCCCACGCCGGCGCTTTGTCACCTATCCGCCAAACCGCGGAGCGCAGGTTCTGCTGAGGAGCAGACACGGAGCCTGACACGACATGGCAACCTGGAAGGCCGCCTCGGCACGCCTCCGAGAACGATCACCCGAACGAAGCGCGCGCAAACGCCCGCGGGCAGATAGCCTCGTGAGGCGGATACCGAGCGGCCTCGCCGGATACCGCTGCGACTACGACGACTCCTTCGAAGCGTCCGTCGTCGCGGCGAACGAGCGCACCCCCGAGCAGTGGGCGCGCGCCGTGTTTGAGGATGCGCCACGGTCCGTGCGCTGGTTTCTCCTCGTCGGAACGCATCGCCCGAGTGGAAGCACGCGCTGATCGACGACGTGCTTCTGCGCTGGATACCGCCCGGAGTGACGCCACTCGAGATCGGTCCCGGGGCGGGCCGTTGGATAGACGTGTTGGTGTCTCGTGCTTCCCATCTCACACTTGTGGATGTCAGCGAGCTGCCGCTAGAGCTTTGTCGGCAGCGCTTCGGCGAGAACGGCCACGTCAGCTACGTCCTTACGTAAAGGCAGCGAGTTGGCCGGCGTTTTGCAAACGACTCAATGGGTGCTGTGTGGTCGTTCGATGTTTTTGTGCATCTTGCCCCGCTAGATCAGGCGAGCTACCTGGAGGAGATATCACGGGCGCTCACGCCGGGGGGCGTGGCCGTTATCCACCATGCTGACGGACGCAATCGGGGCTTCTTGCCGTCACGACAAGGCTGGCGCTACAGCCGAGAGCGCGGGAACGGCGCGTGGTGGGATCTCAGGGTCCGCGGAACCGTGACGGTCTCACTGCTGAACTCGGCGTTCACTCGGGCTCCCCGCCCGCCGTACTCGACAGCCACTGAGGGGGCGTCCAGTCCCCCTCAGGGTCCGTGGTTTGCCCCACCTCGATCAGATGCCCGTCGGGATCGCGGATGTAGCAACGGATCTCGTACTGGTGCTGCTTTGGTGGCGTCAGGAATTGCGCACCACGGGCGCTCCATTCGGCGTATACGGCCTCGATGTCCTTGACCCGGATATTCAGAAAGCTGCTGACCCGGTCGAGGTCGCCTGGCGTCTCCAGAGCGACCGTGGGCTTGTCGTCGGTCGGGCCTCCGCCCCGATTGATGACGATCCAGCTGTTGGCGAGCGCGACGTTGGTAGGTTCTCCGGAGCGTTCCAACGTGCCGCCGAGCACGTCGGTGTAAAAGCGCCGAGAACGCTCAACGTCGTCCGAGACGATGAAGTGGGTCAGCATAATTCCCTCTGTGGGCGGTCCTGCTTCGGCCATCTGCCACCTCCACTTGTTGGGACTCATACCCCCTTACGGGCGGGTTTGCAGCCGATATTGTGAGGGTCGGGGGCTCTACCTCGTTCATGGTAAAGCTATACGCCACCACGTTTGACCCGATGGAGGCTCATTATGCGCGGCGACATTGAGGTCGGGGCACGCCTTCCCGACTATGAACTGCCGAAGAGGTGCCTCCGACCAGGGCCGCGGAGCGATCAGGCCCCACCGGCCAATGACCGTGCCTCTGTAGGTCCGACTACGAGGTCGTGAAGGTCGCCGCCCACCTCGAGTCGACCCGACTGTTCGATCCCACCGGCCTTCACCGGCTCGAAGCCGGCTGTTCGGATCAACCGCTCGACTTCTTCGCCGGCACGGTCCTCGTCGGTCATGTAGAAGAGGACCGCCAGCTCCGGTGATCGTTTGCTAGAGGACTCGAAGATATCCGCCGACAGGGTTCCAAACGCCATCGCCAAGCGCGTCCCGGCCGGCAACCACCGCGCTACAACCTTGCCAGAGGATTGCTCTTTCGGCAGGAGACGCGAGACGTTACCTTGTGCGTCGATGCCGAGAGGGTTGCTCGGAACGACCACGAGCTTGTCGGTTAGCTGGTCGACGATCTCGTCTATGACGCCCTCAAGCGCGGTAAACCGTAGGGCGAGGACGACGGCGTCGGCGCCCTGCAACGCGTCGCGGTTGTCGCCGGCGACGACAGCGGCTGGACCGATCTCTGCAGCCAGCATTCGTGCCGACCGATTGTCGGCGCTCGAGAGCCGCAGGGTCTCGCCTCCTGAGACCAGCAGGCGTGCGATGACCGATCCGAGCGTCCCGGTGCCGATGACCGCGGTCGTCATGACTCCTCGACGGACGTATTCGACTGCCATTGAGGGGGGGTCCAGTCTCCCTCTGGGTCGGTGGTTTGGCCCACCTCGATCAGATGCCCGTCGGGATCGCGGATGTAGCAACGGATCTCGTACTGGTGTTGCTTTGGCGGTGTCAGGAATTGAGCACCCCGAGCGCTCCATTCGGCGTACACGGCCTCGATGTCCTTGACCCGGATATTGAGGAAGCTGCTGACCCGGTCGAGATCGCGTGGCGTCTGTAGGGTCACCGCCGGCTTGTCGTCGGTCGGGCCTCCCCCGACATTGATGATGATCCAACTGTTGGATAGTGCGACATAGGTCAGCCCTCCCGGGCCGGAGAAGGCCACCCTGCCGCCGAGTACCTCGGTGTAAAAGCGCCGGGAACGCTCTACATCATCCGAAACGATGAAATGAGCCAAGACCATCTGCTCGTCGATGCTGCTCATGCTTACCTCCGTCTCTGGAATTTGCCGCTACGGTCACGCGTTGCACCGCGCATCGCGCCTGTGCGTGCCCCTGGTCGATCCTCGGTCGCTGCTCCGGCGTCGGCGCCGTCACCGCCTTTCCCTTTGAGGAGCGCAGTCGGGTGTCGGCGCAAGTGGCTCACCGAGGGTCACCTCTAGGCGGTAGACCTTCCTCAGGCGAGGGTCCGGAAGCTGACCGCTCATGGTCATGCTGCTCATGTTGGCACCTGCAGGTCGGCTTCGGTTTCTGGCATCGATCCAGCGTCGTGCGGGTGCCTGGCGACGCGCCCGCCGAGCGGGTTCGATAGCGAGCGCCCCGGACTCGTCACGCACCGTCCGGGAGAGCCTTGACATCTGCTGGGATGAGGTGGAGAGTGTGCGCTACCCGACGGGAGCGTCCTCGGTCGAAGAACGGCCCTGGAGGCGACCAGGAAAAAAGGGAGTTCGTGCCGATAGCCCTTTCGCAGCGCACTCACAGCCTCGGCCTCCTCACCGTCGCCGCCTCGCGCTGTGCGGTGCGGCGAGAACATGGTGCCGCGTTGCGGCGCCGTCAACCGATGGAGGCGATATGAGCAGTGTCGAGGTGAGCAGCGAAAGCGCGGCCGGCGCCCCGCCGGTGAACGCAGGGGAGTTCAGGCTCGAGGTCGTGGTCTTGCCGGTCTCGGACGTCGACCGGGCGAAGGAGTTCTACGGGGGCCTCGGTTGGAGGCTCGACGCCGACGTTGCGCGCGGTGAGGACCTCCGCCTAGTTCAGTTCACGCCCCCGGGCTCCGCGTGCTCGATCCAATTCGGCACGAACATCACGGCGGCCGCGTCCGGCTCGGCCCAGAGCCTGTACCTCGCCGTCCCCGACATCGAAGCTGCGCGTGAGGAGCTGCTCGCCCACGGCGTGGAGGTGAGCGAGGTGTTCCACGAGGGGACGCCCGGCGCTCGCTTCCACGAGGCCGGGCGTGAGTCCGGGCCAGCGCCCGACCGCGGCACTTATGGCTCGTTCGCGACGTTCAGCGATCCGGATGGCAACGGCTGGCTGCTCCAGGAGATCACCACGCGTCTGCCGGGTCGCTGAGAGGAGACGCTGATGTCCACGACATACGAGTCTGTGGAAGATCTCGCGGGCGCGCTCAGGCGGGCGTCCGCGGCGCACGGCGAGCACGAGCAGCGAACCGGCCAGGCGGACCCGAACTGGCCGGACTGGTATGCGCTCTACATGGTGCGCGAGCGCACCGGTGAAGAGCTGCCGGCATGAGCAGCGACTATGACGTGATCGTGCTCGGTGGCGGCTCGCCGGGCGAGCATTGTGCGAGCGCGCTGGCGGAGGGCGGCCTGCGTGTGGCCGTCGTGGAGCGCGAGCTCGTGGGAGGGGAGTGCTCCTACTGGGCTTGCATTCCATCGAAGACGCTGCTGCGGCCGGGCGAGGCGGTCCATGGCGCGCGCGAGGCCGCCGCGACCGCGGAAGTGGATGTTGAGGCGGCGCTTGCCTGGCGTGACTTCATGGTCTCCGAATACTCCGACGCCGGCCAGGAGCGCTTCCTTGCCGATCGCGGCATCGAGTTGCTGCGCGGCAGCGGGCGGCTCGCGGGCCCTGGGGTCGTGGAGGTCGACGGTGTGCGCCATACCGCGGATCATGTGGTTCTCGCGAACGGTGCCGATCCGGTCGTGCCGCCCGTGCCTGGCTTGCGCGAGCTGGACGGCGTTTGGAGCAACCGCGAGGTGACCTCCATGAAGGCCGTTCCCCGCCGTCTGTTGATCCTCGGTGGCGGTCCGGTCGGCGTGGAGATGGCGCAGGCCGTGCGTCGATTCGGCGGCGAGGTGGCGGTGATCGATATGGCCGAGCACGTGCTCGGGCGGGAGCCCGCGCCGCTCGGTGAGGCGCTCGGCGAAGTGCTGCGTAGTGAGGGCATCGAGCTCGTCCTGTCGGCGAACGCGAGCGCCGCACGCCGCGAGGGCGAGGACTACGTCGTCGAGATCGACGACGGACGCGAGCTGCGCGGCGAGAAGCTGCTCGTCGCCACCGGACGGCGTCCGCGGGTGCTTGGGCTGGGCCTGGAGACCGTCGGCGTCGAGGCCGACGCGCACGGAGTTCCAGTCGACGCGCACCTGCGGGCGGCGGCGAACGTGTGGGCGATCGGCGACGTGAACGGGCAGTGGCCGCTCACCCACGTCGGCAAGTACGAGGGCGAGGTGGTCGCCGCGAACATCCTTGGCGAGCCGCGAAAGGCCAACTACGAGGCCGTTCCCCGGGTCGTCTACACCGACCCGCAAGCCGCGGCGGTGGGCGCCTCCGCCGGCCGCTTCAGTGCCATGATCCCGCTGTCGGAGGTGGCGAAGACCGCGACCTACACGCGAGCCTACGCCGACAGCAACGGTTTCCTGACGCTGCTCAGCGACGGCGAGCGGCTGACAGGCGCCTACGCGCTCGGCCCCGAGGCGGGCGAGTGGCTGCAGCAGGCGACGCTCGCGATCCGCGCCCAGGTCCCACTCGGCGTTCTGACGGACACGATCCAGCCGTTCCCGACGTTCTCGGAGATCTTCGTCGCCGCGCTGAAGACGCTCCGCGGCGAGATCACGGCCGCGTCCAAGGCGGTCGGCGCGGGACCACCGATGGCGAGCTGACGGAGGGAGAGACGCTGAGAACCCCAACGGCCGCGTCGGCCACGTTCGTGGCGGTTCGGCCGATACCGATCCGACCAACCACACCGAAACTGAGACGCTCCTCGAATGCCGTTTACCCTGAGCTGTTCTCGGCGCCGGTGCTCGAGCTGGAGGACGCCCAAGCCGTGTCGAGCAAGTAGTGTTCGCACCTCGCGTCACAGCGTCTTATGATCGCTGTCGTGAGTGGCACGCGGCCGAATGTCTTCGCTGAGAGGTTCAGCAGGGAGCGCTCCGGCCTGCGGGCCGAGCCGGTCGTGGAGGCCGCGGGTGGCGAGTTGCTCGGCGGGACGCTGTACGAGCTGGCTCCGCGCTACGAGGGCGTCCCGCTGCACATCCACCACGGAATGGAGGAGCTGGCCATCGTGATCTCCGGCCGGCCGATGCTACGGACGCTCGAGGGCGAGTCCGAGCTCGCGCCCGGGGACATCGTCGCCTTCCCCCGGGGCCGCCGGGGCGGCCACACGCTGGCAAATCGCACCGACGAGCCGGTGCGCTACCTGATGGTGTCCAACAAGGTGATGCCCGAGCTGGTGGAGTATCCCGAGGATGGCACGATTCGCGCCCTGACCCGAGGCCGGTTCGACCCGCTCAAGGCGGACGAAGACCCGGCCGACCGCCTGAATCTGCGGTTCAAGCGCTCAGACGCCGAGGAGCAGTAGCTCGGCCACCCATCACGGGGACGCCTTGAGGTGCGTCGCGTGGCCGGCGGTAGGCCCCATCTCGGCGCTGTCACACCGGAGCCCGCGGTGCCAGTTCGGGTCGATGTGGCACGGTCAGATCGAGCGCGCGACAGCAGCCACGCTCCGGAGACACCTGCGCTGCGCCAGAAGCAGGGCTCGCAGGCCAGGCGGTCGTGGTCTCGCAATTCGTCCATAGCACGCGTCGCGTCTCCGGCCGACGACGCGCCTGCTTTTGGCGAGGAGCGGGGCTGCCGACCAGACCTGGCACGAGTCCTGCTCGTCGCGCATAGGAGAAGTCCCGGTCGTGCGGTGAGATGTCCGCCACCGCCAAGTCCCGGGACGACGACGCAATGCAGAACTTCGTCACCCAGCTTGCGAATGACCGGCGTTGATCGCCCATTGGGCGGCGAAAGCCCGTTCGTACGCAGGCCGCGCTTCGCCGCGGGCAACATAGGCAGCCAGTGTCGGAAACTCGTCCAGAAGGCCCGAAGGTCTAAGCCTGAGCAGCACCGACACCATCATGAGGTCGCCCGCGCTGAAGTCTCCATCGAGCCAGTCGGCATCGCCCAAGCGGGCAGAAAGTTGGACGAGTCGATCGCGAATGCGGTCCTTGACCAGAGGCAAGCGCTCTTTGGCCCATGGCTCCTCACCCTCCGCGAACCTGGCGGTCACGAGTTCGAGGATCGGCGGCTCCACGGTGTTGAGCGCGGCGAACATCCAGGTGATTGCCCGCGCCCGCGCATTGGCATCGTCGGGGAACAGTCCCGTATGGCGCTCGGCGACGTGGAAGACGATCGCGCCTGTCTCGAACAGGACAAGATCGCCTTCCTCATAGGTCGGAATCAGGCCGAAAGGATGAAGGCGCAGATGCGCGGGTTCCTTCTTTGCGCGGAACGAGACAAGGCTAACCTCGTAGGGCTGGCCCACCTCTTCAAGCGCCCAGCGAACGCGCGTATCGCGCGCTAGGCCCTTGCCGCCATCGGGCGATCGCTCAAACGCGGTGATGACGATGGTCATCGTGAGACGCCCCTCAGGTTCGCCTCCGTGGCGTTCTCGTCGGTTACGAAGTAGTCCGACTGCTCGGCGGCACCGGCGGGGGACAGGAACAGAGAGACGGCAGCTTTGCGCACCAGACGATCTTCTCCTCTCGCAGTCAGGGTCATATACACAGGGACTCAGCCTACTTTGGAAACTCATCGCTGGCTACCGAAAAAGTCGATTGTGTTGCCCACCGGCGCGATGCCCGAGTTCAGTGCGGGTACGATGCTCCGCGAGGTCGTTGAACGACTAGACAAAGCAGCCCGAGCCCGCTTGGAGGCCCGTTACGAATGCAAGCTCTAAATGGCCAGCGAAACGCGGTCGCGCCCCTCGGTCTTAGCCGCGTAAAGGGCTTCGTCCACGCGCGTCATCAGATCTTCGGCCGACTCTCCTGGCATCTGCACGACGATGCCGGCCGAGCAGGTCTGCGCGTAGCGCACCCGTCTGCGCAGGCGGTCGACGACCGTGAGGGCGTCGTCGGTGGCGCAGTGGGGCAGCAGCAGTGCGAACTCCTCGCCGCCGATGCGGGCCAGGAAGTCGCCGCTGCGCAGCTCCTCGCGCCAGGCTACCGCGGTCTCCTTGAGCAGGCGGTCGCCGGCCGGATGTCCGCGCGAGTCGTTGAAGTCCTTGAAATGATCGAGGTCGAACATCGCCAACACGAACGGTTCGCCCTCGAGCAGCGCACGGTCGAGATTGGTCTCCCACGCGCGACGATTGGGCAGCCCGGTGAGCGAGTCGGTGCTGGCCATGTCGGTCAGCTGCGAGAGCAGGTCGGCGCGCTTGATCGCCGTGGCAACCTCATGCGCCAGCAGCGCGATCAAAGTGGCACGCGTGCCGCCGGCACGGATCTTCTGAGGCCAGCCGACGACGAGCACGCCGACAGGCTCCTTACCGCTGAACACGGGCTCGAACAGCATCGAAGCAGGACGGCCGAGCGTCTCCCACATGACGCGGTCGAAACTGCAGGGCTCGGCGCCGTCGCTCCAAAGGAACGAACGCCGCGAGACGAAGGCCTGGCCGGTCGCCGAGCCTCTGCCGGGAGCGATCTCTAAAGGAGGCAGCTCGATACCCGCCATCGCGGTCGTACGCAAGGCTCCAGACTTGCCGGTGGGCTCGTACAGAAGAGCAAAGCTTGCCTTGCCGATCGAACGTGCGGCCTCACACACCTCTGCTCGGGCATGCGGGCTGTTCGACATTCCTCGCATCACCGCCGCGACCTGCTCGAGCGCCTGCTCGCGATGCTCGGCCTCGTTGGCTTGGTAGCGCACCTCGGACACCAGCCATTGGGTGGTGAAGCCGATGATCGTGCCCACCGCGAGGAATAGAACCGCCGCCCGGTATTGACTTGCCGGGTACGCCGGGCCGCCGATGAACACGAGCGGTGCAAGGAAGAAGACAGCCATCCCCACGGTGACCACGCACAGTTGGCGGCGGTCGCCGTACAGGGCGGTCCAGAAGACGGGAAGCAGGGCGACGACCGTGATCCCCGAATTTGCGCCGCCGGCGGCGCTGCGCAGGCAGGCCACGGCCGCGAGGAAGATCAGCGATGGCGGAATCTCTCTTGCCTTGACCAGCGGTCCTCGTACCGGTATCAGCCGTACCAAGCCTGCAAGCACACCCAACGCGATGGCGGCCAAATACTGGACCCAATCGACTTTGGTCGCGATCAGCGCGACGATCGCCGCCAGCCCCGCTGCTGCCGCGAACGGGGCGAGGTTCAGCCGAGTGCGCTCCGCGAGCGCCCTCTCGCGTGGCTGCTCAACAGGTGCTGTGCTGTCGATAGGTCGTTCAAGGGTCGAACCGTCATGCAACTGTTTGGTTGCATGACCCTTGCTGCTTGGAGGCTTGTCACGCTTGTCCTGCACTATCAGCGTCGCCTCTTCGCCTGCCCGGGCAGCCGGCGCGGCACTCATGTCCGGTCTCGCGACCTCCGCGGTGTCGTCGGCGGCGGTGTCGTCGCCCAGCTCTCGTTGATTGCGCATATACGGGTATCTCGGCAAATCTTCGGTGCCGCTTGATGCTGTCACCGATCTTGTCTTGCGCCTGCCGTGTTCTTGTGTCGTGGACATTCCAACTGGCGCTAAAACCGTCGTCGATCTGTGCCGATGAGAAGAACCTGCGCCGCGCCGCTTGGCGCCCAAGACGCCCGAGACGATGCCCTCTATTCCAGTCAAGAGATCGCCCCACTCGCTGACCACGCTTTTCACGCGTTGTCTGAGACAGGTTCTGAGACCAGCGCCCCTGAGGCGGTGCTCTTGAAGCGAACGCTCCCATTGCCGGCGCCCCTACGACGGGCGCTCCTATTGCCGGCGATCCTGTTGCTGGCGGCCCTGGCGGCGACGGCGCTTGCTCCGCCCGCGACGGCGATCATCGGTGGCGCGAGCGCTCAGACCGGCACGTTCCCTTCGCTCGCCTACGTCGTCGATTTCCAAGGCCAACTCGCCTACCAGTGTACCGGTACGGTCATTGCCCCCAGTCTTGTTTTGACAGCGGGCCACTGCGCCGAGAACATGCAAACCGGAGCCCCCTTCAACCAATCCGGCTTTCGCGTGGTGACCGGCGCCGTCGATCCGCTGCAGCCGGGCGACGTCGTCTCGACGGTGCTCGGCGTGATCCTCTATCCGGGGCTGGAACGCAAGGTCGACAACGGCGACGTCGCACTGCTGGTGCTCTCCACGCCGACCAGCGCTCCCCCGATCACGCTGGCCACTCCGGGGCAGGCCAAACGACTCGCCGCGAGCGCTCCGGCGACAATCGTGGGCTGGGGCAAGACGGCCTTCGAACAGACGACCTTGACCGAACAGCTGCAGTCGGCCTCCACAGTTGTGCAAGCACGTAAATGGTGCAGGCGAAACGCGCCGCCTTTCTTCGCACGCAGCGAGATCTGCACGATCACGCCTCCCAGCTACGCAACGGGCGTATGTCAAGGAGACAGCGGCGGTCCGCTGCTCGCCTCCGGGCCGGGCGGTGAACCGATCGAGGTCGGTGTCGCCGACCATGTGTACGGGCGCTGCTCGACCCGCCACCCATCGGTGTTTGCGAGCGTCGGCTCGATCTACCCGTGGATACAAACCTGGATCGAGGCCTACAAGCGCCCGACGACGCCGCCGGCTCCGCCAACGACCTTGCCCACGGGACCCGCGCCTCAGCCCGCGCCGTCCTGATCGCCGGCGCCTGAGCGTCGCGAGCGCAAGCCAGCGGGATAGCGAGCAGACCACTGTGGATCCATAGTCCGCGAGCTTGCCGCATGCGCACCTGAATAATGGGCAGACTGCACGTGTGAGCCAGGCGCCAGCTCCCTCCTCCCATGCCCAAGAGCTGCCGCGTGCGCGCCGGCGGCTGGTGCTCGCGATCTGCTGCATGAGTCTCTTGATCGTGGGCTTGGACAACACGATCGTCAACGTCGCGCTGCCGTCGATCGGACGCGAACTGCATGCGTCGGTTTCAGAGCTGCAATGGACCGTGGACGCCTACACGCTGGTGCTGGCCAGCCTGCTGATGCTGGGCGGCTCGATGGGCGACCGGCTTGGCCGCCGACGCGTGTTTCAGACAGGGCTGGCGCTGTTCACGCTCGCCTCGCTGCTGTGCAGCGCCGCGCCAAGCCTCGGTTGGCTGATCGTCTTCCGCATGCTGCAGGCGGTCGGTGGTTCGATGCTGAACCCGGTCGCGATGTCGATCATCCGCAACGTCTTCACCGACGCTCGCGAGCGGGCGCAGGCGATCGGCATGTGGGGCGCCACGATCGGCATCAGCCTCGCCTTGGGCCCGGTGCTGGGAGGTGCGCTCGTCGACGGCGTGGACTGGCGCGCGATCTTCTGGATCAACATTCCAGTCGGGCTGCTGGCGCTGGGGTTGACGATGCGCTTCGTCCCGGAGTCGCGTGCGCCGAAGCCGCGACGCCTCGATCCCATCGGTCAACTGCTGGTGATCGTGCTGCTCGCCTCGCTCACGTACGGGATCATCGAGGCGCCGGCAGCCGGGTGGCTGTCTGGGCAGACAGTTGGATTGTTCGTGCTGGCCACGGCTGCGCTGGCGGCGCTTGTGCCCTACGAGGCTCGGCGCAGAGAACCGTTGATCGAGCCGCGTTTCTTCCGCAGCCTCCCCTTCTCCGGCGCGAGCGCGATCGCTGTCCTTGCGTTTTCCGCGCTGGGGGCGTTCTTGTTCATCAACACGCTCTATCTGCAGGAGGTCCGCATCCCGCACCTCTCAGCCTTCACGGCCGGCCTGTGCACGTTGCCGATCGCGGCGATGACGCTCTTCTTCGCGCCGCTGTCCGGGCGGATCGTCGGTCGGCGTGGGCCGCGCCTGGCGCTGTTGGTCGGTGGTCTTGGCATCGGACTCGGCGGCCTGTTGCTGACAGGGATCGGAGCGAGCACCTCAATCGCCGCGCTGCTGCCCGCCTACTTCCTGTTCGGGATCGGCTTCGGCATGGTCAACCCGCCGATCACGAACACCGCCGTGATGGGAATGCCAGAGGCGCAGGCTGGGGTGGCTGCCGCGGTGGCCTCGACCTCGCGCCAGGTCGGCCAGACGTTGGGCGTCGCCGTCGCCGGAGCGATTGCGGCAGCCGGCGCTGCCAGCGTCGGGCCCAACTTCGTCAGCCTCAGCCACGCGGTCTGGTGGCTGGTCGTCGGCTGTGGCATGGCGATCATGGCGCTGGGGCTGCTCAGCACGACCAGCCGCGCGAACGCAAGCGCCAGACGTGCACTGGCCGGGCCGCGCCCCGCCGAGGTGGGCGCCGGTTCGTAGGCAGCCGCGCCCCAGCGGCCAGATCCAGTTCGAGCTACGTGCCTGAAGTCGGCTCTCTTGGGAGTCCGAGACGGCGCTTTGTGAGCGATTCCCGCCTGGGGGTCGCTCAGGCCGCGCCCTGCGGGGGCTGGCTCGGGCTTGTCCTAGCTGGCGACTTTGTCGCGCCGGCGATCTCGTCAAGGCGATCGAGAATTTCCTTCAAGCCCCCTTGTGTATGTGTGTCGAGCCGGTCGAGGATCTCCTCTGCGTCTTTGAAGGTGTTGGCCGAGCGCGCGTCGGCGGCCAGGCTCTGCACGTTCTGGCCGACCATGATCACCGACAGCAGCACGAGCTGCAGGAACGTCTGCGCGATCCAGGCGACGATGCCCTCGCCGCCAGGTTTGAGTGCGGGGCCGAGGCCGATCAGCGCTATCGCGGCAAACAGGTAGGCACACCACATCGTGCCGACCAGCCTTGTTATGAGCACCGCGAACTTCGCGTTGAAGCCTTCGGCCTCGCCCATCGCCTCCTTGAGCACGCGCGGGCTGGGGTGCAGCGCCTTCGCCAGGTGATGCTCTGTCTTCACAGGTCTACGCTCTGTCATGGGTTCTCCCTAGTGGCTGGTTGATCGGCGTCGGCGCCTCCGCCGGCGGGCTCGGGGTTGTCATCGGCGTCGGTCTCCGCCTCGTCATACAGCGACTCGCCCGCCAGCTCCTGGCCTTTGCCGCCCCACAGCTTGATCTCGAGCAGGTCATACAAATAGTCGTCCGGGGCGATCAAGGTGAAGCGCTGCTCGATCAGCTCGCATTGGTCGACGGTCGTGCGGCCCAGCTCGGCGGTCACGATCCGCCCGCTCCCGACGAGCGGCCGTCCCCACACGAGCGTCATCGCCGCGACTGTGCCGTTCTGCCCGTGCCAAGCGCCGATCACCTCGTCGCAGACGTCAAGCTTCCACTCTGGGTTGCGCTCGGCGGTCTCCTCGGTGAAGTCGCCGCGCGCGGTCAGCTCGACCGGTTCCTCCTCCCCGCCCGCGCCACTGAGGAAGCGCACGTAGCCGAACAACTCGTAGCCGTTAGTCGTCAGCGTGGTGGCGGGCACGTAGCGGCGCCCGTGCCAACTCCTGTCCGGGTACCAGACGATCTCCCCTGGATCGCCCAGGTCGGCGCCATCGCCGTCGAGCGCCGTCCAAACGGCCAGCAACTCCTCTTCCAGGCGCTCGGCCCAGCGCCCGTAAGGCAGCCCTTCACGGGGCGGCTCGGCGGCGAAGCTGGGGACGAATCGTTCAACCGGGGGCATAGACGCAGCCTACCTGGCGCGCCAACTTGCCACAGGCTCCCGACCCGAGTGCGCGCGAACCGCATCCCGTGTCACGGGCGACCCACTATACCGCAAACAAAGACGCACTCGACGGTCAGATGTAAAAGTCGCCCGCGCAAATATCGCGCGTAGAGAGTGCGGAAAACCACCTATATCCGTGCGGACGGCAAGTCTTTTTGGGTCCGGGTCATACCCTATATGCGCCCCACCGGCCTGCTATTTACAAACTAGAACCTTCTACGCCCGGGCTTGTCGTGCCGGGCGCGCAGGTACATGCTAAGTCAGCCAGTCGGGCGGACACGCATGACGATGGAGGGGATATCGATGGTGCAGCAGGGGACTCACGACCTAGAAGCTTCTACCCAGTGGCTTGTCTTTGGTCGCTCACCGATAGATGCTCGGCGTGAGCACCGGGTCTAGCGCTCCCGCTTGGCTCGACCAAAGATCGGCGCCGGCGGTCTTTTCTGACGCGCATGGGGTTGAGTGAGAAGAAAGGTTGTTCTGAAGATGAGATCAAAGCTTACGAGATATCTGGCTACGGCCGTTGCGGTACTGGGGGTCAGTGCGATTGGGGCGGCTAGCGCCTCTGCAGCCTTGCCGCAGTTGCAGAACCTAAACGGGGAAGCTCTCAAAAAGACGGGCTTTACGGCAACGAGCAGGATCTCCACAATAAATTTTGTGACAGCGACATACGAATGCACGAGCACGACAATGAAAGGCACCGTCAGCGGGCTGAACACGGTCAGTAAAGTGGTTGTCGAATGGAGTGAATGCGGCGGCGGATGTCATAGCGAAGGGGCAACCAAAGTGCTCAAGAGCGAACCCCTCAAGGGATCTCTCCAGTACATCAACAAAACATCTAAAACGGTTGGCCTCGTCCTCGAAAAGGAAGAACAAAACATATTCGAAAAAAGTGGGTCCATACGGCCATTGTGGGCCAACTACACGTGCGGCGCAGGCGGCGCGCTGCGGGGCCATCTGATCGGGGTAGCCACGCCGATCAACAGCTACAAAACAACGTTTGCACTTGGATATAAAGCAGGTGGTTCGGGCAAAACGATCCAAGAACCCAGCCAATACGAAGGCGGCCCAACAGAAGATCAGCTGTTCAGCCCTGTCGGCAGCGAATGGTCTCCGTTCGCGCTCGTGGCAGCCGACACGCTGACGTTTGAAGAAGAAGCAAGGATAGAGGCCTGAACCAGCTGGCTGGGCACGCTCCGAAAAAGGGCAGAAATGTGGGGGCCGCGGCAAGCTCGCTGGCCCCCACTGCCAGCCAGATTCCAGTGACATCTTTAGCAAGAATCGGCAAGACAACAACTTGAGAGCAGGAGCCATGTCAAAGACGCAACGGAAATCCGACCATGTCGGTCACCGTATGAACGGGACCCGACTGGCACTGCTTTGTATCGGTGTCTGCCTGGCGCTGCCATGCGCGTCGGCTCAAGCTCTGATCACCCACCATTATCTCTCTCAGATCACCGGGCTTGGTGGTGTGAACCACTTCGCCACCAGCGCGGGCAATCTGTGGGTCGCGGAAGGCGAAAGTCTAAACAAACCCGGAGGCGCAAGCGTAGAGCAGTTCGGTGAAAACGGACAGTCGGGAGTGACCCTACCGGAAGTGAACGGGCTTGAACACACCGAATATGGTGTTACAGTCGGGGAAGCGGGCGGGGAAGCCCAAGTTTACGTGTCAGGACAGGAAGAATTCGCATCCGTCGGCGTCGTCGCAGTGTTCAACGTCGCGAGCGGCAAAGATTTGGGAGTCTGGCGGGGCGAAGATGTCCCAGGCGGCTCGTTCGGGAATACGACAGGGCACCTTGCGTTCGATGACTCAAAACGGGCAGGGGATTGGGCTTCCAAAGACGTACTGCTCGCAAACTCCAAAAGTGAAACTATCGACGTTCTGAGGCCCAAGCTCGGAGGCGGCGAGGAATATGTTGCGCAAATCACTGGGCCATCTTCGAGCGAACCGGGGGAACCCTTTGCGTCAGTCGGAGCTATAGCGGTCAATCAATCAAACGGCGACATCGTCGTTGTAACGGGCGGCGACTCGCCAGTTATTGATGTGCTCGAACCGTTTGGCTTGGACGAAGTACGACTCGTGAACCAGATCACAGGCACTCCTGGTGCTGCTTTCAATGTCATTGGGGACGTCGCGGTCGATAGCGGCACCGGTGAGATTTATGTCGCCAACGACACGAAAGAGGCAGTCGATGATTTCAACAAGGAAGGCGGCTACGTCACCAGCATCTCCGGTCCGGTCTCGGGCAGTCGCTTCGAGCGGGTCCGGGGCGTCGCAGTTGACCCCCAAACTGGGGATCTCTATGTCGGAGATGGGCGGACAGAATCTAACCAGACTGTCGGGATCATAGACAGCTTTGGCCCCGGTGTCGTAGTCCCCGACGTAGTCAACGGAAAAGCGTCTGAAATAACGCCGTATGGCGCGACGCTCCACGGGACGGTCAATCCGCTCAACACGGAAGCGGCAACCTGCTCATTCGAGTGGGGGCCTAGTGCGGCTCTGGGTGAAACAGCACCTTGTACAAAAGTCATCGAAAACGGCGACGTGCCGGTAGATGTGGAAGCATCTATCGAAGGGCTCAAGTCGGGCACTACGTACTATTTCAGATTGCAGGCTGGCACCCCTAAGAACGGGACAAATACAAATGAAGAAACGTCCTTGGCGACGTTCAAGACCTCCGGTCCGGGAATCGAAGCGGCGTGGAGTTCGAATGTGGCATCGACGTCGGCGAATCTTGGCGCACAGATTGAATCAAATGACGCCAGGACCTGGTTCTATTTCCAGTACGGGACGAGCAGCGACTATACGGTCGACACGCCAATGCTCAGCGAAGGATCGCCAAATGGTTCCCTGGTCGGCTCCGGACAGGGTGTCAGTGAAGTCGGCGAGTTCGTGCCTGGGTTGCAGCCCTCGACCCTCTATCACTACCGCGTAGTGGCGGTCAGCGAAATAGACGGCAAGCTCAAGACCTTCGCGGGCAGTGACCAGACATTTACCACGCAGACAGTTCTTGGTACGTCTTCGCTGCCTGACGGGCGCTCCTGGGAGATGGTCTCCCCTCCCCACAAGCAGGGAGCTTATATATATCCGCTAGGTGGAGAAGACGTGATCCAAGCGGCGACAAGCGGTGACTCGTTTACATATAGGACCGCCACTCCTATCGAAACCAAAGATCAGGGCTACCACGTCTTTTACTCACAAGTGCTTTCGACGCGTGAGCCTGGGGGTTGGGTGTCTCAGGACATCGACGGACAACACGCAACCACGGTGGCCGCCGGAGCCACGGTAGGTATAGGCTATGAATACAAGGCGTTCTCACCGGAACTCACCGAAGCCCTCATCGAACCGTACGGGCCCTTTGCGGCCCTCAGCGGCGAAGAAATGATGCCCTCGGCGCACGAACGCACAGAGTATCTGCGCAAAGACTCTACATGTCAGGTGACGCCGGCAACCTGTTACATGGCACTTCTCACCCCCACTGACTTGCCGCAAGGGACCGAAATAGAAGGTGAACCCAAAGCGGTAACTGGGGAGGTGCGGTTCGTAGGTGCGACCCCGGACCTCAATCACGTCGTACTGCAATCGGCCGTTGTTCCCCTGGCCGCTAAGCCGGCTGGCGAAGGTGGGTTGTACGAGTGGACTGCCGGCACCCTGCATCCGGTCACGATCCTACCTGAAGATGAAGTTGGCTCGATACCGGTGGCGCGAGCCAGACTTGGGTCTGAAGTACAGGAAAAGATCAACAGCCGCAACGCGGTCTCAAGCGACGGCTCACGCGTCGTCTGGTCGATTCCAGGCAAAGATAGGCTGTACGTGACAGACCCCTTTAGTGACGAAACTGTGCGGCTGGATTCCGTGGATGGAGGTAGCAGCCGAGGGATCGTGGAACCTGCCTTTCAGACGGCCAGCAGCGATGGCGCAAGGGTCTTCTTTACAGACCAGCAGGAGTTGACCGTAGGCTCGCACTTGGGTTCGCTTTATCTGTGTCAAACCGCCAAAGTTACTGGCAAACTGGGCTGTGAACTGACCGATCTCACCCCCGACGCGAATGCCGGCGAAGCGGCCAATGTGCTTGGGACGATTCCCGGAGCGAGCGATGACGGCTCGTATGTCTATTTCGTGGCGAGCGGCGACCTCGCCGCTGGCGCCAGCTCGGGAGCTCCTAATCTCTATGTCGCGCACGTCGAAGGAGAACGATGGACGACAAGCTTCATCGCGACGCTGTCGGGGGCAGATCGCCCCGACTGGCTCGGGCAGGTAGGTGCCGGTGGGCTGGAGCAGTTGACGTCGCGGGTATCACCTGACGGCCAATACCTAGCATTTATGTCCGAGCAACCGCTGACGGGATATGACAACCGTGATGCGCTGACCGGACAGCCCGATGAGGAGGTCTATATCTACAACCCGGTCGCCAAGAAGCTCGTGTGCGCCTCGTGTAACCCGACCGGGGCACGGCCGGTGGGAATCGCTGTAGCCAATGGCCAGCTCGCCAACGAAGTTTCGGGAGTATGGGAAGACGGCACGATGCTCGCCGCCAGTATTCCGGGTTGGACTCCATACGAACTTGAGTCCGCTCGGTACCAGGCGCGCTACCTGTCGAATAGCGGTCGGCTGTTCTTCGACAGTAGCGACGCGCTGCTTGCTCAAGATGTCAATGGCACAGAGGACGTTTACGAGTACGAGCCCGAAGGCGTCCACGCGCGCAGCGGTTACGCCTGCACAAAGGCGAGTTCCGGCTATGTCGAACGCGCAGAAGGATGTCTCGGCCTGATCTCGTCAGGTACGTCCGCCGAAGAATCGGTCTTCCTCGACGCGAGCGAAAGCGGCGGTGACGTGTTCTTCTTGACAAGCGCCAAACTGCTGCCACAGGATTTCGACGACAGTCTCGACGTCTACGATGCGCACGAATGTACCGGGGCTTCCCCGTGCCTGGCGGTGGCAGCTGCGACCCCGCCGCCCTGCACCACGGGCGACGCGTGCAAGGTGGCCCCGACGCCTCAGCCGGCAATATTCGGCGCCTCGGGCAGTGCGATCTTCTCGGGTACCGGGAACATTGCGGTGACAACGCTGACTGCGACTGTGAAGCCAAAGGCCGTGACAAGAGCGCAGAAGCTGGCGGGCGCCCTGAGGGTCTGCGCGAAGAGGCCTAAGCGCAAGCGAGCTTTGTGCAGGGTGCAGGCCAAGAAACGCTACGGCCCGAAATCAAAGGCCGGTAAGAGTAATTACAGGGGCAACCAGTCCACGAGCGCCGGTGCGATAACGAAGGGCAACAGGTGAACGCTGTGAAAAATCTCAAGAGAACCCCTCTGGTGGCCGCGCTCGCCGCCGCGATGCTGGCATGTGCGGCTGGTGCCGTCCCGGCGTTTGCCGAAGTCCCGTGCGCGTCGTGTAAGCCGTGGTGGCATCTCAACGTTGACGCAGCACCTACGTCCCTCGACGCGTCCACCGGCAAGGACGGTGTGGAGCAGCTCACAATCAACGCGACAAAAGGAGATGTGCTAATCGCAAACGAAGAAAACCTGTATGGCACGCTCACGGCTGTGGCTTATAATATAAGTGCAGAAAAGCTTCAAGAAGTACTTCAGACGAGGCTCTTTCCGTCTGGCCAGGTGCTCGTGAGTGGCGGCGCCGGAAACTATCGCATTACTTTCCCCGGTCAGGATGTCAAGGCGTTCTTTCTCCTTCCCGATAGCAAAGAACTTTCTACATTGGTCGAAGAAATCACCGGTCTGCCCGGCGGCGAAGCCCTGGAAGGCGAAGTGGCAAACGAAGTGCTCGATCAAGGTGCTTCGGATCAAGACAGGATCGTTCTTACGGCACTCAACCTCGGTGATGTGCAGGCCGCCGGCGAAGCCCAGTCGATAAGCATCGCCGGGAGGGTTCCTGGCGACCTGAAGACGGTGGCAATTGAAGGCCGCACCTTCGGAAAGCAGGGCCTCAACACTAACCTGCCTTTGAAGTGCGTGCTGGAATCGCTGACCTGCACGTACGAAGGCGGTGTGGCGGCCGGCGCTTTTATGGAAGTAACCGTTTCCGTGGTTCCCGAAAATACAGGGTCCGTCGCGGGCGGGGAGGTCGAAGCGAGCATCTCGGGCGGCGGAGCACCTACCGTGTCCGCACGGCATGCGCTTTTTGGTGCTGGCGTGACTCCGTTTGGCGTCGAAGATTATGAAATCACCCCCGAAGAAGCTGACGGCGCTTCGGACAGGCAAGCTGGTTCGCACCCATTCCAGATGACGACCACGCTGACGCTCAACCGAGGCGCCGAAGCGGGCAGTCCGCCAGCCTTGCCAAAGGACCTGCAATTCAGACTGCCACCAGGTCTCACCGGAAATCCGACGCCGTTTGCGCAGTGTTCAAATCATGATTTCCTCACACAATCGGAATTCGGCAACACGAACTTGTGTCCAGCCAATACGGCGATTGGTGTCGCGATGGTGACACTCTATGAACCCCACGCGATTGGCCTAGAGACGGTTCCAGTGCCACTCTTCAATCTGAAGCCAAACGTCGGTGAGCCCGCTAGGTTTGGCTTCATGACCGTGGGCGTCCCGACGATTCTTGACACATCTCTGCGTGCCGGGGAAGATTACGGTGTGACGGTGAGTGTGGAGAACATTCCGGAGACTATCTCCTACGTCGGCAGTTCCGTGACGTTCTGGGGGGTCCCGGGTGATCCGCGTCATGACGGCTCCCGTGGATGGGAATGCGTTGGTGGTGAATTTTATCATCATACCTTTCCCGAAGGCATTCCTGCATGCGCGCCGACAAAAGAAGAACACCCTCAGCCGTTTTTGATCATGCCCACCTCCTGCTCAGCTCCGCTGCAGACCTCGGTGCAGGTGGACTCGTGGATGGACCCGACGCCACTGCCAGCGGTTCCCGCTACCGAACCTATGAGTGCAATGTACGGCTGTAACCGACTGCCCTTCACCCCGTCGATCAAGGTGACACCGGATGGTGAAGCGGCTAGCACCCCTACGGGGCTGACGGTGGACGAGCACGTCCCCCAAGAAACGGATCTCAACCCCACGGGCTTGGCGGAGTCGGCGGTGAAGGGATTGTCTGTAACGCTGCCTGAAGGGATGGCGCTCAACCCGGCGGCGGCTGACGGCCTGCAGGCGTGCTCGCTTGAACAGATAGGCCTGCAGAACGCCGAAGCGAGTACGTGCCCTGAAGCGTCGAAGGTGGCGACCGTCAAGATCAAGACGCCGCTGCTGCCGAACGCGCTCGAAGGCGCCGCGTATCTGGCGCAGCAGAACGCCAACCCGTTCGGGTCGCTCGTCGCGATGTACCTCTACGCGGAAGACCCGGTGTCGGGTGTGCGGGTGAAGGCGACGGGGGAAGTGGTCGAGAACCCGGTGACGGGTCAGTTGACGGCGCACTTCGAAGCCGACCCGGTCTTTGAAAAAGACCCCCGTTACGCGGGCGAACCGGGCGTCGATTTTCTGCCGCAAGTGCCGTTCGAAGACGTCGAACTGCACTTCTTCGGTGGGGATCGCGCCCCGCTAGCCACACCAGCTCTGTGCGGTTCCTACACAGCGACGGGCACGTTCACGCCGTGGTCGGGCAATCCCGCGAGCGAAGCGTCCTCCGAATTCAAGATCAAGACCGGTCCGAATGGCGGCCCGTGTCCGAACCCGCCCGGCGATGAGTCGTTGAGCACGCTGCCCTTCGCGCCGACACTGACGGCGCAGACGACGAGCATCCAGGCGGGCGGTTTCAGCCCGTTCACGACAACGTTCTCGCGCCCCGACGGCCAGCAGGACCTGCGCGGCCTGCAATTGCACATGCCGCCAGGGTTGCTGGGGATAGTTTCGTCGGTTACTCCGTGTGCGGAAGCGCAGGCGGACGTGGGCACATGCGGGGCGGCGAGCCTGATCGGACATACGATCGTGAGCGTCGGTGTCGGCGGTGACCCGTACACAGTGACGGGCGGCGAAGTGTTCCTCACCGGCCCCTATCGTGGGGCTCCGTACGGCCTGTCGATCGTCAACCCGGCGAAGGCGGGACCGTTCGACCTCGGCAAGGTCGTGGTGCGCGCCAAGATCGAAGTGGACCCCTCGACGGCGGATTTGACCGTCACGACCGACAGCAGTGGCCCGTATGCGATCCCGCACATATTGGACGGGATCCCACTGCAGATCCAACACGTCAACGTGGCGATCGACCGGCCAGGCTTCATCTTCAACCCGACCGACTGCGATCCACTGCCCATAAGCGGCAGCCTCGAAAGCGACCAGGGCGTGGTATCGAACCTGTCGCTGCCCTTCCAGGTGACCAATTGTGGGGCGCTTGGCTTCAAACCGCAGTTGACGGCTGCCACTTCGGCGAAGGCCACGCGCAAGGACGGCACGAGCCTCGCGATCAAGCTTACCTATGCCAAGGGAGCGATCGGCAAAGAAGCTTGGTTCAAGTCGGCGAAGTTCGACTTCCCCAAGCAGTTGCCGGCACGTCTTGAAACATTGCAGAAGGCCTGCCCGGTGGCGACATTCGAAGCCAACCCCGCGGGTTGTCCGCCTGGTTCGCGAGTGGGAACCGCGGTTGTGCACACACCTGTCCTGCCGGAAGCGCTGCAGGGTGTCGTCTACTTCATCTCCTATGCCGGGGCGAAGTTCCCAGAAGCGGTGATCGTCTTGCAGGGCGACAACGTGACCGTGGACCTGCACGCGGAAACGTTCATCAGCAAGGCAGGTGTGACGAGCGCCACGCTGCGCAGCATTCCCGGCGTCCCATTTGAAACCGTCGAAGTGCTGTTGCCCTCCGGCCCGTTCTCCGAGTTCGCGGCCAACGGCAATCTCTGCACCGAGCACCCCACGATGGGCGCGGCGTTGACCGCACAGAACGGCCTCTCGATCCACGAGACACAGGCGATAAACGTCAGCGGTTGCAAGTCCTCGATCACGGTCTTGCGCCACAGCGTCCGTCGCGCCAAGGCGACGATCGCCGTGAGCGTGCCGTCGGCAGGCACCCTCCTCGCAAGTGGCAAGGGTCTCACGCGCGGCAGCGGACGGGCTACCGGCGCCGGAGTAGTGACAGTCCACCTGGCGCTGTCCAAGCGACAGCAACATTTGCTCGCCCGCTACCCAGGTCGTCTGCTGCGGGTGACGGTGAAACTGAGCTTCACGACAGCCCACGGCAGGCTCTCGACCTCCGTGGCGTTGCTCATGGGCTGAGCCGGTCCGATCAACAGCTTGCATGCCCTGATTCCCCTTTCTCTCCCGATGGCATGCAAGGAAGGTGAACATCGAGACTGGGGCGCTTGCGCCTATCCGCGTCCCGACATTTGTTCAGTCGCCAACGGAGCAGACAAATGAGAACGACCTCGAGCAGAGAAGCCGTCAAGCGCCGCCACGTCCCCGGTATCCAGCGCGCTCGCATCCTCGAGGCGGTCTGCGATATCTGCTGCGAGGAAGGCGCGGGCAGGGTCACGGTAGCCGAGGTGGTCCGGCGTGCGCGGGTCTCGCGCGGCACGTTCTACGAGCTGTTCGGCGACCGCGAGCGCTGCCTGCGCGGCGCCCTGGAGGACGCGGCGGCCCGCGCCGGCAAGCGCGTGCTCGCCGCCTATGACGCGGACGCGCCGTGGGCGCAGCGGATCAGAGCTGCGCTGGTCGCGCTGCTGCAGTTCATCGAAGAGGAGCCGGGGATGGGCCGCCTGCTGATCGTCGAGTCGCTCGCGGCGGGACCGCTGGCCGGCGAGCTGCGTATGCGCTTGTTGGCCGATCTCGTCGCGGCGCTGGACCGTGGCCGCGAGCAGGCCAAGGGCGACATCCTGCCGTTGAGCGCCGAGGCAAGCGTCGGCTCGGTCCTCTTTGTGCTCGGGCAGCGCCTCGGCGAACCAGACGCACCGACGCTGGTCGAGCTGATCAACCCGCTGATGAGCCTGATCGTCCTGCCCTACCTAGGCGCCGCGGCCGCACGCGCTGAGCTGGCGTGCCCGCCCGTAGCCGCCCGGCCTGCCCGCCCAAGCCCACGCAACGCGCCGTCGGACCCGCAGATTCGCCTCACCTACCGCACGATGGGATTGCTGCTGGCGATCGGCGCACGACCGGGTAGCTCCAACCGCGAAGTGGGCAACGCGGCAGGTGTCCTCGACGCCGGGCAGATATCGAAGCTGCTGACGCGCATGCGCAGGCTCGGCCTGATCGAGAACCGGGAGGGCGCCGGCGTCTCGGGTCGGCCCAACGCCTGGACGTTGACGAGCAAGGGCGCGGAAGTGCAGCGAACGATAGCCGCCCACCAGGCGTAGGCACGGCCACCCGGCGCTCCGCGGCGGGGCAAAGCGGGAGGACTCAGGCTTCGCGCAACACAGTCGCCGCATGCTCGGGCGCGACGATGTTCAGGTTCACCCCAGTCGAGAGCTCCAAACCGGCCAGGTGCGTAAGGCGCGGCGCCACGTCGATGCGCCAGCAGAAGTGCTCGGCGCCGCGCGGAGCGGTGCGCACCCACATGTTCAGGGGCGGCGAGGAACCGAAATGGCGCGCCAGCCGCGTGAGCCCGTCGTGCAACAGCGCCGAGCCGAGCGGCCCGTCGTCCTCGAAGCGGGCACGCGGCACGCGCGGCGCCAACATCAGCTGGAAGGGCAGCCGCGAGCCGTAGGGCGCCATCAGCACGGCCTCCTCGTCGATCGCGACGATCCGCTCGCCGCGGCGCACCTCTTCGGCGACAAGATCCTCGAGCAGCCCGCGGCCCATGGTGCGGTTGGCGTAGGCCCCACAGCGCTCGCGCTCGCGTGCGACCTCGCCGGGTACGAAGTCGAGCGCGTACAGCTGCGAGTGCGTGTGCTCCAGGGATGCCCCGGCCTCACGGCGCTCGTTGACGATCAGCTGCACGTAGGCGGCGTCGGAGTGCGCCAGCATGCGCAGCCGCCAAACCTCCATCGCATCGGCCAGCCGCGAGGCGGGCAGATCGGCCAGCGAGAGCACGGACTCGGGCGCGTTGACGATCACCTCGTGCGCGCCGCTGGCAGCCATCGCATAGAACAGGTCCGGCTGAGCGTCGGCGGGCGGGGTGGGACTATCGCCATCGAGGGCCGGGTAGAGATTCGGAACCACCCTGACGCTCCAACCGGCGCTGTTGGCAGTCGCACCGTTGAGCCCATCCCCAACGCCGCCACTGACACTCTCGCCCTCGCGCAGCGAGTACAGCTCGGGGGGAGTGAGATCCTCGCGGCCGGCCGCGAAGGGATCTTTCTCCACGTCGATCGGCGCGGGCGCCGGGCAGCGCGGCTCGCCCCCGGGCCGCTCCGAGCGCTCCCCGGCGACGATCACCTTGTGCCCGCTGAGCGGGTCCACCCTGATCTCAGGCATGCAGCACGTGCTCCTCAGCGTGGCCCTTGCTCATCTCTCACCCAGCCAGCGCGTAGCGTTCGACGTCGCGACGCAACTTCGTCGCGCTCGGGTACTCGCCCTCGCGGATGTAGGGCCGGCCGTGGGCGGGTATGAAGACGGTCGCGGGCCTGAAGGTCGAATCGGTCAGCTGCAGGCCGAGCGAGCCGCTCTTGTCGTAGTAGCTGGGGTAGCTCACGGGAAAGGACTTTAGGAAGGAGAGGCCGTCGGCGCGGTGGGGATCTTCCGAGTCGATGCCGATGAAGGCCACGCGCCGCCCGTATTCGGCGGATACGCGCTGGAAGGCGGCGGACTCTTCCTGGCAGGGCACACACCAAGAGGCCCACTTGTCGATGACGACGGGATAGCCCTTGAGCGAAGCAAGGCGTGCGTGCAGTGCGGGTGCCCCGCCTTCGAGCAGCATGCCGGCCTGGGCGTGCAGCGCGGCCAGCGGCGCCGGCGAGCCGGCTAGCAGGGCGCTGGTCTGTGTAGCGCTCAGGCGCGTGGCGGGGTCTCCGCCGGAGCTGCGTGGGAGCTGGGTCACGCCGATCGCGATCACCGCGATCAGAGCCAGAACAGCGAGCCCCAGAAGTGCGCGGCGGGCAGTCATGCGCCCCGTTTCACGCGATTTGCGGTTGCGGAGATTGGGGAGTGGAATGGGATGCGTCCGTCCATCTCGGATAAGACTGCCAGATGGGGCCGGGATTCAGGCTGTCTGGCCGATGCCTTCAAATCCCCCGGGTTGTGCTGTATCCTGAGCGAAGCAGAGGGATGGGAGTCCAAAGCGGCGCCCGCCAACTGTGAGCCTCACCGGCGCGAGCGCCGGTTTTTCACGAGCGAAGCGGACGAGCGTCCGCGACCGCTCCATCTCGAAGCCCAGAGCCTCCATGGCCGAGTCCCCCGCAGTGGCCCCAGCGGCCGCGTCCATTCCCGGTTCCGCCGAAATCAAGCGAGCGGAGAAGCTCGTGCGCGAGCGCTTCCTGCACGAGGGCGAGGACGCGGCGGCGGCCCTGGCACCGGGTTCGCCCAGGCGCCGCGCGCTGGACATGGCGCTGGCGGAGCTGAAGGAAGGGGCAAAGCACCCATCGACCGCGTGGCGGCGTGAGTTCTCGCTGCTGCTCGGCCTGGAACGAGTCCTCTCCGAGGACGAGCCGAAGCTGGTCGACGGCACCGTGCTCTCGGCCCACCAGGTGGACGCCCTCTCGGGCACGCTGACAGCTTTGTTGGCCGAGGCGCAGCGCTCGGGCGCGAACGGCAACGGCCGTGCCGCCGCGGCGGCCTCGCCGGAGCTGCTGGCGACGGCGGCGATCCTTGGGCCGGACGACGCCAAGCAGGAGCAGGCCGAGGACGGGCCGAGCGCCCGCGGGAATGGTTCTTCCGTGCGCGCGGAGGCGGCGGACGACGCCGAGGATGACGGCGATGAGGACCTGGACGACGAGGACGATGACGACGAGGACCTCGGCCCGGTCGAGCGCGCGGCCCCGGAGGCCCCAGAGGAGGACGACGACTTCGACGACGATCTCGACCTGGCCGAGCCGGAGCCCGAGCCCGAGGAGGACGTCGAGGAGGAGTCCGAGGAGGAGCCCCAAGACTGGGTGGACGAGGACGAGGAGGACGTCTCGGGCCAGCCCGAGGACCCGAACGCGGCCAAGCGCTTCTGGTTCGAGCACGCCACTGGCGCCGGTAAGACGGTCGCTGCGCTCGGCTTCGTCGAGGCCACGCAGACCGGCGGCGTCCTGATCCTCACGCACCGCCGCAACCTGGTCGACCAGTTCCACGGCGAGTTGCGCGACCGCGGCTACCAAAAGCGCATCTCGCGCCCCTTGTACACGGGCGAGGACTCCCCCAAGGGCCCGGTCACGGTCGAGACCTATCAATGGTTCGTCCGCAACGCCGGCAGGATCTCGAGCGCCTACACGATCGTGATCTGCGACGAGGCCCACACAGCACTGGGCGAGAAGACCAGTGGCGCGATCAGAGCGTGGACGGGCCCGATCTTCATCGGCATGACGGCCACGGGCGCCTTGATCGCGCGCCACGTGACCGACCTGTTCCCGACGCAGACTTCGCGTTTCGATCTCGCCCAAGCGGCAAGGCGCGGCGTGATCGCGCCATTGCGCTGTGTGCGCATCTCCCCGGGCGTGGGCGTGCGCACGATCGCCAACGTGCCATTGCGGCGAGGCGAGGTGGACACCGAGTTCGACCAGGAGGAGCTGGCCGAGCTGCTCGACCAGCAGCCGTTCAACATGGCCGCGGCCAACCTCTACAAGACGCGCTTCAACGGCGTCCCGGGCGTCGTCTATGCGGCCGGCGTCAAACACGCCTACAACCTCGCCGAAGCGTTCCGAGCCGAAGGCATCAAGGCGATGGGGGTCTCAGGCGTTACCCCGAAGCGCGAGCTGGCAGAGGTGCTGGCCCGCTACGAGCGCGGCGACATCGACGTACTGATCAACGCGCAGCTCCTGGCCGAGGGCTGGAACAGCCCGCGCGCGACCGTCTGCGTGCATCTCGCCCCGACGGCCTCCAAGCGCATCTACCAGCAGCGGGTGGGACGAGTCACGCGCCGCCACCCGGGCAAGGAGGCCGGCCTCGTAGTCGACTTCGTGCATCCCGCCACCAAGAACGACGACCCGGTCGTGACGCTGCACTCGCTGCTCGACCGCGACGTCTATAGAGGCGGAGCGATCGTCGTTGGCCCGGTGCGCCGCGGACGCGGCCGACGCATGCGCGTCGAGCGTCGCGTGCTGCCCGTCTGCGCCGAGGAGGAGCGCCGCTTCGAGGTCTTCGAGCGCGAGCTGTGGCGCATAGCGGTAGAGCACTTGGACTACGGCGAGCAACATGTGTGGGCGGCTTTGGCGGGTGCGCGAGTGACGCCAAATGGCTGGCGTCGTGCGCGAGCAATGCTGCACTTCGACCGCACGGGCGAGCTGAAGGCCCGCTTCTTGATCACCGCGGTGCAGCGCAACAAGAGCCCGCAGCTGCGACTCAAGGCGCTGTCGGAGATCGCCGCGCTACGCGACCCCGACGCGTTCGACACGGCGATCGACATAGCGGGCAGTTGGCCGCGCGACGAGCGCCGCGAGGCGGCCAAGATCATGCTGCGCGCGCTGGTCGAGCGGCGCATAGGCCGCCGCGACCAGGCCAACGCCTGGATCTGGCGCCTGGCCGAGTACACGCGCGACGTTCACGAGGAGTACGCGGTGCAGCGCTGGCCGGAGACCAAGCGTCTGCTGGGCCTGCTCGTCAACTCGGCCGGAGGCGCCCACGCCCGCAACGCGCGCCGGCTGGTGCATGCCGCACGCAAGCAGGACCGCCGCCTGGCGGCGGCATTGCTGGCAGCCGCGCTCGCGCACACCCCGGAGGCCGAGGAGGTGCTGCGCGGCGCGCGCACGCGCATGGCGCGTAAGCCTCCGGCATTGGCGCGAGAGCTGCTGCGCAATTTCCCAAAGCGCCGAGCCCGCGGCCAGCGCCGGCGGCGTAAGGGACAGGGCCAACGCCCCAATGGGGCCGCTCAGGTGGCGCAGACGGGGCAGCACGCTCAGTCCGCGCAGACCGAGCAGGCGGCTGGAGGCGCCCAGGTCGCGACGTCAACTCAAGAGACTCGGCAGGTTGGGTCAAAGCAAGAAGGCCAGTCGGCCACGTCGACTCCAGACGCCCAGCCCGCGCAGACCGCCAAGCCAGAGAGGCCGGCCCGCACTCGCAAGCCGGCGAGATCGACGCGTTCGCGCAGTCGCTCCACGCGCAACTCCAACAATGGAAAGGCCTCTCGTACCGGGGCAGGCAAGGCAGACGATGTGCCCTCGGACGCAGTGCTCGCGGAGGCGCTCTCCAACGAGAGAACGCCACAGCAGGGCATGGACGGTGAGCTCAGCGCCGGCTCGGGCAAGAAGTTGCAGGAGAACGTCGAAGAAGCGCTGCAGCGGGCCGATCAGCCGACCGACTCCAGGTGAACCTCGCCGGCGCCGAGCGCCGTCGTTCCTCCGTCCTCGCGTCGCACCAGCAACTGCCCTTTGTCGTCGATCCCCTCGGCTCGCCCCCGCTCGCCGGAGCTCTGCGGACCGTGCGCGTTCCAGGCTATGTCGCGGCCGTACAGCGCGTCGCGAGTCCGCCACGATTCGAGTAGCGCACTCGTCGGCTCGGTCAGCCGACGTGCGAGCGCGACAAGCAGGTCTGCCAGCAGAGGCTCGATGGCGCTCCGAGGGCGTTGCAAGCTCGCCGCACCCGCGCGCACCTCGGCGGGCAACTCCTCGATGTGCACGGCGACATTCACGCCGATTCCGAGCACGCTCCAGTTTTCCTGAGGGCGTCCCTCGACGAGGATGCCGGCGAGCTTGGCGAGAGCCCAAGGCGGCTCGCTGCCGATCTGGCCCCGCGTAGGTTCCCGCTCCTCTGGGTGGGGCCGTTCGAGCACAACGTCGTTTGGCCACTTCACACGGGCATCGTCGCCGACGACGTCGCACACGGCCACGCCCGCGATCAGCGACAGTAGCGGTGGCGGATCCCGCAGTATGAGCGAGCAGAGCAGCGCGCTCCCCGGTGGTGCGAGCCACGATCGGCCCTGTCGCCCGCGCCCGGCGCTCTGCTCGTCGGCGGTGATTGTGGTGCCGTGGGGCGCCCCGGCGATCGCCAGCCGGCGGGCACGCTCGTTGGTGGAGTCGGTGCGACGCAGGTGTACGCGCGGATGACCGAGCGAGCCTGTGTCCTCATCCGGCATTACACGGCGTCGGTCAGCAAGGCGTCGAGGAGGCCGTCGACATCGTGGCGCTCGGCCTCTATGTGCGGCTCCAAGCCGTGCTCGCGCAGCGTGGCGCTGGTTACGGGCCCGATCGAGACGATGCGTGTCGTGGGCGAAAGGCGCACATGGTCGGGGGCCGATTCGTCGTTGTGAAGCTCGGCGTGGGCGTCCGCAAAAGTGCGATGCCCCGCGCGCGCGCGCGGGGCATCGAGGAAATAGCGAACACTCGAGGACGAGGTGAAGGTGATGTAATCGGCTGTCTGGGCCTGCCGTAGCGTTCGCTCGGATAGCGGCTCGGCAACAGTCTCGTACAGTGCCAGCACGTCGACCCGGGCTCCGCGCGCGCGCAGCGCGTCGGGCAACACCTCGCGTGCTCCGCTGGCGGTGGCCAGGAGCGCGTGCTTCACCTCGAAATCGCTCAAAGCTTCAACGAGCGACTCGGCGACGAAGCGCTCGGGCACCACGTCGGCAGCGATCCCGTGCTCGGCGAGCGCGCGCGCTGTGCCAGGTCCGATCGCCGCGACGCGCGTGCCGGCGAGCGAGCGAGCGTCGCGCCCGCCGGCAGCCAGGCGCTCGAACAGGCGCTCGACTCCACCTGCGCTCGTCAGGCAGATCAGGTCGTAAGGCGTGGGGTCAAGCGGTGGCCCGTCGAGCGTGCGCGTACGGATCGTCGGCGCCTCGATCACGCTCGCGCCGAGTGCGGTCAGGCGCTGGGACAGCCCGCTGGACTGGGCGCGCGCCCGGGTCACGGCCACAGTGCGCCCGGCCAGCGGTCGCGCCGGGAGCCACCGCAAATCCTCGGCAAGTCCGGCGACGGCTCCGACAATCGCGATTGCCGGAGCTTTTACCTGCTCGCGCTCGGCGACCTCGACGATCGTGGCGAGCGTGCCGCCGATGGTGCGCTGGTCGGGCAGCGTGCCGCGTTCCACGAGCGCCACGTCCTGGGAGGGCGCCCGCCCGGCGGCGATCAGCCGCTCGGCGATGTGCGCCAGCTGGCGCACGCCCATGTAGAAGACGAGCGTGCCGGGGAACGCCGCCAGGGCCGCCCAGTCGAGCTCCGCGCTGTGCTCGCCCGCCCCGTCCTCGCCGGCTCGTCGACTGCCGCGCTCCTCGCCGACGGACATACGAGCTGTGCCGTCCGATGTATCTTCGCGAGTGTGCCCGGTCACAAGCGCCACGCCAGTCGATAGGCCGCGATGCGTCACCGGAATGCCCGCGTAGGCGGCTGCGGCGACGCCTGCCGTCACCCCCGGCACGACGCTGAACTCGATCCCCGCCGCACGCAGCGCAAGAGCCTCCTCGCCGCCGCGTCCGAATACAAAGGGATCGCCGCCCTTCAGTCGCACCACCTCTGCACCGGCGAGCGCCCGCTCGATCATCAGCGCCTGCGTCTGTTCCTGTGGCACGGAGTCGCCACCCCCCTCCTTGCCGACGAACAGCAGCTCTGCCTCACCGCGTGCTCCCTCCAGTGCCTGCATTGGGATCAAGCGGTCGTAGAGGATTGTGTCGGCGCGCGCGATCAGCTCCAACGCTCGCGCGGTCAGTAGTCCAGGGTCGCCAGGGCCAGCTCCGACCAGATGCACCCGCCCCGGACCCTCAGCCGTGCTCAACGGCCAGCTCCTCGGCGCGTGTGAGCAACTCGCGGGCGCCAACCGCCTCCAACCGCTCGGCCATGCGGACGCCCAGCTCCTCGGGGTCGTAGAAGCCGCCGAGCAGCTCGTCGGCGATCCACTCCGAGCCGTCGGGTAGCCCGACCCACGCGTGCATGTGCAGGCAGCCGCAGCCCGCTGCTGCAGCGTGTGCGCCGAGGGGGGTGTTGCAGCTTGCCCCAAGCGCGTGGGCGAGCGCTCGCTCGGCCAGCAGGCAGGCCGAGGCATCCTTGTCGAGTATCGGCGCTACAGCATCGCTCACAGCCGCGTCTCCGGTGCGCGCCTGCAGCCCGAGCGCTCCTTGGCCGGGCGCCGGCACGAAGTGCGCAGCGTCGAGCGTGCAGCCGATGTCGCGCTCGCGGCCCAGCCTTTGCAGGCCGGCCTTCGCAAGCACGATCGCGTGCAGCGAGGCGTCGCTGCCTCCGCTGCCGTCGCCGCTGGCGGTGACCGCGCTCGCGAGCTTGCGCAGACGCGTGTCGATGTTGCCGCGCAGGCTCACCACTTCCAGGTCTCCTCGGGCGGCACGCAGCTGGGCGGCTCTGCGCACGCTGCTGGTACCGACGCACGCCCCTTCGGGCAGCTGCTCGAGCGAGCGAGCGCCGATCAGCGCGTCCTCGGCGGCGGCCCGATTCGGGGAGCCCAGCAGCTCGAGGCCATCGTGCAGCTCGACCGGTATGTCCTTGGCGGAGTGCACCGCCAGATCGATCTCCTCCGCCAGCAGCGCCTGCTCGAGCTCGGCCACCCAGCGCGACTTGTCGTCGCGAGGCGATCTTTCGCGCGGGGAACCCTTCTCCTCGAGAGGCCGTTCCTCGCGGCGTGCCCTTGCGCCATGGCCGTTGCTCGCACTGCTGCCACGTCCACCGTTGCGCATGCCATTGTGTCCGGGGAGCTCGCGCTCGCCATTCGGGGGTTCGTACATGATGTCGCCGCGGGTGCGCACCACGACGATCTCGGCTCCACCCAGCCACTCTGCAACAAGTCGCGCCTGGGCGAGCGCGAGCGCGCTGCCGCGCGTTCCGATGCGCATCGGAACGACCGCGCCTCCTAGGAGCCGCTCTTGCGGGCACTCTGAATCGAGCGCACCTCGGCAAGAGTCTCGTTGTCCTGCTCGGCCTGGGTCTCGGCCCGCTTGGCCTCGCGGGCGGGCTCCTCATCGAGCCCGAACAGCTCGCGCACGAGCTGCAAGGTTGCGTGGCCCCCAGCCTGCCCGGAGCCATGGGGAGTGTCCTGCAGGGTGCGCTCCTGAGAAAGGCTGCGCAGGCGGATCGTCGGCTCGTGCAGCAGGCGCCCGAGAACCGCGCGCGCAACCGCCTCGACGCGCATCAGGTCGCGCTCTGAGGCCGACTCCCAGCGGCCTTCGTTCTCGGAGAGGATCTGCTCGACGATGCGGTTGCCGTGTTCGCGCAGCGCGCTCACGGTGGGCAACGTCTCGGCCTGGCCGAGCCAGCGCGCGAAGCGATGGATCTCCTCCTCGACGATCTGCTCGGCTTGTGGGACGATCTCGCGGCGAGCGCCGAGATTGCGCTGCACGACTGCCTGCAGGTCGTCGATGTCGTACAACGTGACCCCGTCGATGTCGCCGCAGCGCGAGTCGATGTCGCGCGGCACGGCGATGTCGATCAGCAGCAGCGGCCGGCCGCTGCGCTGGGCCATCACCAGCGTAAGCTCCTCGCTGCCGACGATCGGGTGCGGCGAGGAGGTCGAGGAGACGACGATGTCGGCCTCCAGCAGCTGCTCCGGGAGTTTGTCGAGGCCGACGACCGAGCCACCGAAGCGCTGCGCGAGGCTGAGCGCGCGGTCGGCGTGACGGTTGGCGACGAAGATCGTGCCGACGCCTTGGTGTGCGAGCGCCTGCGCGGTCAGCTCGCTCGTCTCACCCGCGCCGAGCAGCATCACGCGTCGTGCGCCGAGGTCGCCGAGCACGTCCTGGGCGAGGTCCACAGCCACCGAGGGCACGGACACGCGCGAGGAGCCGATGCCGGTCTCCGAGCGCACGCGCTTGCCCGTCGTCAGGGCCGCTGCGAACAGGCGGTTTGACAGGGGGCCGGTCGTGCCGGCCTGCATCGCCGCCTCATAGGCGCGCTTGACCTGACCCTGGATCTCGGCCTCGCCGAGGATCATCGACTCCAGGCCCGCGGTCACGCGATACAGCTGGCGGGCGGCCTCGCAGTTGCGCGGCGAGTAGATCTCCTGCGCAAGCTCCGTGGGTCGGATGCTCGCGCGGCGCGCCAGTAGGCCGAGCACATCGGTCTCGGCCTGCACAGGATCGCCGACGACGAGGTAGATCTCGGTGCGGTTGCAGGTCGAGATGACGACGGTCTCGTGTACCTCGGGGCTCTCGGCGATCTGTTGGGCGAACTCGACGGCCATCCCCTCCGTGAAGGCTAGGCGCTCGCGTAGCGCGACGGGCGCGGTCTTGTGGGAGATCCCGAGCGCCAGCAGCTCACTCATACCGTCTCACGTTCCTTCTCACGCTCTTGAGCGCTCAGGTCGCGCACCTTGCGCTCGACGCGGCCCAGCCGCACCGCCATGATCGCCACATAGATCAAGACGATCGCGAAGAACACGATGTAGGCGGCGGCCACGTAGCCGTCGTTTGAGTGTTCGGGCAGGGTTGTGGCGAGCGGATTCACGATTGGTAGCCGAGGATTCGCGAGCGGGCTTTGAGCAGGATGCGGGTGCGCTTGGCGGCCAGCTCGTAGGAGCACAGCGTCGCGAACAGCAGCGCGATCGCCACGAGCGAGACGAGGAACGTAAAGCCCATCGATGCGGGCAGGTTGGAGGAGCTGCCGAGCACGCGCGGGTGCAGGTAGGAGGCCGAGAGGCGCACGGCGAGGAAGTTCATCGGCACGAACGCGCCCGCGGTGATCGCGAACACCGAGGCGTAGCGCGCTTGGCGCTCCGGGTCCTCGATGGCGAAGCGCAGCGGCTGGTAGGTGGCGTACAGCAGCATGATGATCAAGAACGATACGAGCGTGGGCTCGCTCCAAACCCACCAGTGGCCCCAGGAGCCGCGCGCCCAGATCGAGCCGGTGATCAGCACCGCCACGCCGAAGATCAGGCTCATGTGGATGGCGACGTAGGAGCGCAGGTCCCAACGCTGATCGCGAGTGCGCAGATGCGCGATCGCGCACAGACCGCCGATCACGAAACCGCAGAGCGTCACGATCGCAAGCGGCACGTGCAGATAGAAGATCTTCTGCAGGAAGCCTTCTTCGGCTTCGATCGGTGCGTAGAAGAAGACCAAGCTGAGCGACACGCAAAACGCGGCGATCGTGGTAATTGAAAGGACGCGGAGTGAAGGGCGGCGCATGGTGGGCGTGCTTAGTCCTCTAGGAGGAAGTCGAACACGGCGTAGGCGATGAGGCCGAACACAAGATCATAGAGCGCAAGCGTGCCAAGCCAACGCAGCGGTGGACCACCGGGCCGTGTGGCGTACAACAGCGGTGCGCTCGCGCGCGCGCAGCCGATTACGATCGGCACGAGCAGGGGCAGCGCGAGCAGCGGCCCGAGCAGGTCGCGCGCACGCGTGCGCACCGCCAGTGCCGCTACGAGCGTGCCGATCGCGGCGACGCCGATGTCGCCGAGCGCAAGCGGCGCGAGCAGGCCGGGCAGCGCCTGGCCCAAGGGTGGGCCGAGCAGGAGCAGTCCGAACGCCGGCACCGCGATCAGCTCGAGCACGAGCAGGTAGGCCAGCAGCGCGGTCGCCTTGGCGATCAGCAGCGCGGTGCGCTCGACCGGCGCCAGCAGGAAGCCGTCGAAGCCCCCTTGGTCGGCGTCGGCGACGAACAGACGGTTGATGCCCAGCATCGCGGCGAACAGCAGGGTCACCCAGAGGATGCCGGCAGCCTCCTGGCCGCTGACGGTGTCCTGGTTCAGTGCGAAGTGGAAGACCACGAACGTGGTCACGGCGAAGAGCGACATGCCGGGGATCGACTCCAGCGTGCGCAGCTCGACCAGGAGCTCCTTGCGCAGTAGGGCACGGAGCACTTTTGCTGTTCCGGTCGGCGCATGCTGCCTAGGCCGGCGGGGTCCGACATGCGACTTATCAGCTGTTCCTACCGGCGCATGCGCCGGTAGGCCGGGACGTGCATGCACGTCCCGGGACGGAGCCGCATGCGGCTCCGTCATTCCCGAAATTGGCTCTTTGCTCATCGGTACAACTCGGCGATCTCGTTTGTGTCCACGGCGGTGGCGTCCGCCAGCAAAGACACGCGACCCGCGCGCAGACCGAGCACGATGTCGGCTTCGGCCAGTCCCCTGCCCGGGTCGTGACTGGTGACCACGCGACCGCACGCGCTCGATGGTCCGATCAGCGGCTCGACCAGCTCGATCGCAGCCGGGTCGAGATTGGCGTAGGGCTCGTCGAGCAAAAGCAGTTCCGGTTCGTGCAAAGTCGCGCGAGCCACCGCGACTCGCTGAATCATCCCGCGCGACAGCGTCCTGACCGGCTCGTCAGCTCTGCTCGTCATCGAGACCGCGGCAAGCTGCTGCTCGACGCGTTCGTCATCGACGTCGTGCAAGCGTGCGTGGTAGCGCAGGTTCTCGCGCGCGGTCAGCTCGCGGTACAGGAGTGGCTCGTGGCTGAGTAGGCCAATGCGTCCACGCACCTGCCACCCATCGTCCGGCAATTGTGTGCCAAGCACCGTGACCTTGCCTGAATGGGGCCGTAGCAGCGTCGCCAATACGCGCAGCAGTGTCGTCTTGCCGGCTCCGTTGGGACCGAATACGACCAGCGTTTGTCCCGCGTCGAGCGTGAGCGTGACGTCGTCAAGCGCCGCACGTTCGCCGTAGTTGCGGGTCAGCCCGTCGATGTCCAGCACGGTCACGGATTGGTCGGGCGTAGGTGCGCTACAAGGCGGCGACGGCCACTACTCCGGCCGCGCTCGTCGGTGCCGGCACGGGGTCGCCGTGCTCGCGCAGGCTGTCGATGTGCACTTGGACGCCCTCGCGGATCAATCGCTCTGCTTCGTCGCGACTGGCAGCCGCAACACCGAGCCCTGGCAGGTCGGGGCAATATGCGCCCCAGCCGGACGGTCCCTGCTCGTAGATGACCACATACTCGCTCACCGTTGTTCCTTATACCGCAGACAGGCGCTGCTCATGCTCGGCTTGGGCTCGCGCGATCAGCTCGCGCACGTCCTGCTCGCGCCCCTCGCGCAGCAGTTCCACCGGGTCGGGGTCGCCATTCACGATCCCCTCGAAGAACTGCTTGCGGTCCTGGTAGGTGGGCAGCGTGCCCTTGGCCCAGCCGCGCCCCTCGTTGAGCAGCACCGCAAGCTGCGCATAGGGCTCTCCGAACTGCTCTGAGATCTCGCGCTTGATGCGCTTCGCCAGGGCGGGCGAGGCCCCGGCCGTGGAGATCGCGATCGCCAGTGGGCCTGTGCGCACGATCGCCGGCAGGATGAAGTTGCACAGCGGCGGCACGTCCACGACGTTGACGAGCATCGCGCGGCGCTCCGCGTCGTCGTACACGGCGATGTTCACGTCCGTGTCGTTCGTAGCGGCGATCGCCATGAACACGCCCTCCAGATCCTGCGCTCCGGCGTAGGCGCGCCGCTCCCAGCGGATCGAGCCCTCGGCCGCGTATTGGGCCAGCGCCGGCTCGGCCTCGGGGGCGATCAATGTGACCTCGCCGTCACAGGCCAGCAGCCCCTCGACCTTCTCCAGGCCGATCTCCCCACCGCCGACGACCAGGCTGCGCCGCCCCTTCAGCTTCAGGCAGGCGATGTAAAAGGGCGTCGAGAGCATGTCCGCGACGCAGCTCTGGTCGCAGATCCCCTTGCGCAATTGGCAGACGCACTCCTTGCCTGCATAGGCCTGGGCGGGCATGGCTACAGGTTAGTCGAGCCTCAGTATGTCGAGCGAATACGCGCCGTCAGGCGGCGACAGTGCTTGGCGGGTGCAGTTGCAGACGAGTGGTCATAGGCAACTCGATGATCTCGCCGCCGGCCTCCACGGTGGGCTTGGCACGCTTTTGCAAGAAGACTCCAAGTAGAAGGATCACGAACCCCGCTGCCAGACGTGCGTTTGTAGGCTCGATTACCACGTCGCTTCCGTCGTCGTGGACGATCACGGTCGGGCGGCGCTCGCCCAGGTTGCGGCTAACGATCTGGCCCAGCCCCTCGACGCTCGAGGCGACGAATTCGCTTCCGCTCGGGTAACGGCGATCCTCGCCCATGACGGCCTTCAAGAACCGCTCGTCTGTAGCGCGTGCTGCTGCCGACTTCTCGCCTGTCCGATCGCTCATGTCCGCTTTTCCTTCCATCTCCGCATGATCGCAGGCCAGTTGCCGTCGAGCAAGTCGATCGCGGCCGGCAACGCATGTGTGGCGGCGCCGACGAAGAACTCGCGCGCCGGCTGCTTGACGTTGCCTATGTAGTGGTGCTCGTCGTGCTTGCCATGTGCGTTGTCGAAGAGGTGGATCGTTCTCCAGGATCTTTCAACGAGAGTCTCCAGGCGAGCGACGTACTGTACGGGTGGGCGTCCCGCGTGAGCACGACAATTCGCAGCTCTGGTCCAAGTCCCTTGAACCACTCTCGTTGCTCCATGACTGCATCATGTCGTCAGGTTGGGACGGTTCTGTGCCCCCCGGTGGTATGCGCCGGCTTTACCTACGCCCCAGCGCCCGCAGCCCTACGCGCGCCAGCGTCACGCCACTCTGGCGCCAGGCCTGCTCGCGGTCGGACTCGCGCGTGGAGCGCAACTTGGCGGCAGCGCGGGCAGCGCCAGCCGACAGCTCGTCATACGGTCCCCACCACAGCCCGCGTACGCCTGAGGGGTCCCAGGTGATCAGCTTCTCCTGTGCGCAAGCACGCAGCCCTGCCTCGCCGAGCGTGCGCCCCAGGCCGCTGCCCGCGGCCGCGCCCCAGGGACCGCGCGAGACGGCCGGGCTCGGCAGGTGGTCGTTGAGCCACACCATGCCCGCGTCGAGCTTGCGCGCGATACGCATGCCGCGGTAGCGATCGGCCGTCCAAACGGACGCGCCGAGGCCGTAGGGACTGTCGTTGGCCAGCGCGATCGCCTCGGAGACCGAGCCGACGGTCATCACAGCCAGCACGGGTCCGCCGATCGGCTCGCGCATCAGGCGCATCTCGTGCGTCACGCCGGTCAGTACTGCGGGCGCGTAGAAGGCGCCGGGGCTCGGTGCCGCTTGCGCCCCGCTCGTGCTCACGCCGCTTGGCGTGCCTGCCCTGCGCTCCGTCGAGCTTGCGGACGCGAGCCCCACGAGGTCGTCAGGGTCGACCGGCCCGCCGCAATGCTGGGTGGCGCCCTGTATGACCGCCTCCTCCACCAGCTCGCGCACGTGTGCCAGGCGCCGCTCTGAGGCGAGCGGCCCGATCTGAACGTGCGGGTCGCTTGGGTCGCCGACGTTCATCGCTCGCGCCCCGGCAACGAGCCGAGCGACAAGCCGCTCGGTGACCTCGGGCGCCGCGTAAATACGCTCGACCGCTCCGCGCGCCTGCCCCGCGCCGGCGCATCCTGCCCACAGCGCAGCGGTAGCCGCGCGCGCAACGTGGGCGTCGGCGAGCACCAGCATCGCGTCCTTGCCGCCCAGCTCGACCGTCACCTCCTTCTCCTGGGAGACGCACTCGCGCGCCACCGCGCGGCCCGTGGTTGGCGAGCCGGTGAACAACAGCTTGTCCACGGGCGCCCGCGCCAGCTCCAATCCGACGTCGGCACCGCCGTGGACGACGCGCACCAGGCCCTCGGGCAGGCCCGCGCGCGCGAGCACGCGTGCGATTCGCTCGGCCGCTATCGAGGCGCGCGGCGCCGGCTTGAAGACAACGCCGTTGCCGGCCAGCAGCGCCCCGGCGATCTGGCCGAGCGGCTGTGCGAATGGGGCGCTGCCGGCGCCGATCACGCCCACGACGCCGTAGGGCTCGTACGCGATTCGGGCGCGCTTGGTCAGCGACAGCGAGCGGTGCACGCCGACGCGACGCCCCCCGAGCACGCCTGCACCGTCGTGTGCCACCCACTTCAGCGCGTCGATTGCGACCAGCAGCTCCAGCGTCGCCACCTCTGTGCGCGGGCGCGCCTGCTCGGCGGCGATCGTCTCGCGCAGCTCGTCCAGCTCGTCCACGATCGCCTGGGCCATGCGGCGCATGTAGCGCGCCCGGTCCTCCAAGCGCAAGAGCGCCCACAGCGGCTGAACCTTGGCAACCTGAGCGACCACCTCGGAAACATCTGGTTCTGTGGCGTCCAGGTTCATTTGGATACTTCAAGTTTCACAAGAGGTTGCCGACAAGGGTTGTCGAACCATGTAGTTCGTGACACACATTACGAGACTCGGCGGTTCGCGAGGAAGGGGCGCAGGTGTATAGGACAATTCAGGCATCGATCGGAACGCTGTTGGCATTCATGCTGGTTGTGGGTGTGAGCGCGTGTGGCAGCTCATCCACTTCCTCGGGCAAAGGCCCGATCAGCGTGCTGATGGGTACCGCTCCCGACTCGCTCGACCCCGGGTTGGGCGCGACCACACAGTCCTATGAGGCCACCTGGATCACCTACACGGGGCTTGTCACGTACGCGCACGTCTCAGGCGAAGCGGGCACCAAGCTGATCCCGGGCGTTGCCCAGAGCCTGCCGACCGTCACGGGCGGCGGCAGGACCTATACCTTCATGCTGCGCAAAGGCCTCGTCTACTCGAACGGCGCGCCGGTCAAGGCCTCGGATTTCGCCTACGCGATCGAGCGCACGATCAAGCTCGGCTGGGGCAGTGAGAGTTTCCTCACGGAAAACATCGCGGGCGCCGAAGAATTCCAGGCAGGCAAGGCCTCCTCCATCTCGGGCATCCAGACCGACGACGCCACAGGCAGGATCACGATCCAGCTGGTGGCTCCCTATGGCCCGTTCCTGAACGTGCTCGCCTTCCCGGCAGCCGGACTGGTGCCGAGCGGCACGCCGATGAAAAGCCTGAACAACGCTCCGCCACCCGGTATCGGGCCGTATGAGATCGAGAGCGTCGTGCCGAACAAGTCGTTTGCGATGGTGCTCAACCCCAACTGGTCCAAGGACGCCATCCCGGGCATTCCCGCCGGGCACGAGAACATCGACGTGAGCATCGTCTCCAACAACCAGAGCCAGGCCGAGCAGGTGCTGAACAACAGCGCGGACGTGTTCGATTACAACGACACGATCCCGCCGACGCTGATCTCGCAGATCGAAAGTCAGGCTTCCGATCGCTTTGCCAAGGAGCCGACTGTCTCCGGCTTGTACTTCTTCCTGAACGTCAAAGAAGCTCCCTTCAACAATGCCCGCGCTCGCCAAGCGGTCAACTACGGGCTCAACCGCCAGGCGCTGCAGCGCCTGGACAGCGGCATGCTCCAGCCCGCCTGCTTCTTCCTGCCGGCCGGCATGCCCGGCCATCCCACGAACGCCCCCTGCCCCTATGGCGAACCGAACGCGCAGCCGAATCTGGCCAAGGCTAAGGAACTGGTGCGTCAGGCCGGCCTCGAGGGCGCCCCGGTGACCGTGTGGGGCGGCTCGCGCGCGCCGCACAAGGAATTTGTCGACTACTACACGAGCATGCTCAACGAAATCGGCTTCAAAGCGACTGAGAAGATCGTCGCCGACGCGCAGTACTACGCGACCGTCGGCAACCTCTCCAACAAAGCGCAGACGGGCTTCCTCTCCTACAGCCAGGACTTCCCCAACCCGATCGACTTCTACCAGTTGCTCGACGCCAAATCGATCCAGCCGACCGAAAACCACAATCTCAGCCAGGTCAACGACCCGCACATCCAAAGCGAACTGGCTTCGCTGGGGCCGATCCCCTCCTCGCAACTGGGCTCGGTCGTGCCGCGCTGGCAGGCGCTTGACGAGTACACAGCCAAGCAGGCATACATGCTCGTGTCCGGCTACGAAGAGGTGCCCAAGTTCTTCTCGAACAGGATCAACTTCGGGGCGGCGGTTTTCCACCCGGTGTACGGCAACGACTGGTCTTCGCTTGAACTGAAGTAAGCGGGCCGCGGCTAAAGTCCGCTCGCCCGCAATGGCGATGAGTAGGTATGAGGACCCTCCTGCGCAATCGCGTGGCGCTCGCGTTCGGGGCGCTGTTCGTCGCGATCGTCTTTGCCTGCCTGCTTGCGCCCGTGTACGCGAAAGACGTCGCGCACACAGGCCCCAACGACAACCACATAACCGAGACGATCGACGTCGGCGGCAAGCAGGTCGATGTCGTCTCGCCCACCGGGGTGCCGATCGGCCCGACCTGGAAAGGGCGCTTCTTCCTCGGCGCGGACTCCAACGGCCGTGACGTGGCCGTGCGGCTGCTCTACGGCGGTCGCAATTCGCTCGAGATCGCCGGCATCGCGACGCTGATCACGATGCTGCTGGCAATCCTGCTGGGCACATTGGCAGGCTACATGCGCGGCATCCTCGACGGCGTCCTCTCGCGTCTTTTCGACCTCGTCTGGGCCTACCCGGCGGTGCTGCTCGGCGTGGCGCTGGGCGTGGCGCTGGCCGTGGGCGGCATCGACCTCGGCCTGTTCACCTTGCACAGCGGCTCGCTGCTGCTGCCGGCGTTCGTGATCGGGATCGTCTTCTTCCCCTATGTGGCAAAGCCTTTGCGCGCACAGGCGTTGTCGTTGCGCGAGCGTGAGTTCGTCGACGCCGCCCGTGTCCAAGGTGTCGGCTCGCTGCGCATCATGTTTGACGAGATCCTGCCCAACCTGACGTCGAGCATCGTCGTGTTCGTGCCGCTGATCATCGCCAACGCGATCCTGCTGGAGGCAGGCCTGTCCTATCTCGGCGCCGGCGTGCAGGACCCCAACCCCTCGTGGGGCACGATGCTCGCCGATGGCATCCGCCTGATCCCGGGCGCTATCCATTTGGTGCTGGTGCCGGGGATCATGCTCGTTTTGACGGTGCTCTCGGTGAACGTCTTCGCCGACGGCGTGCGCGACGCGCTCGACCCGAAGGCGACCGTGCGGGGGCGGCTGTGATGGAGGCCTCCTCCGCGCCAATCCCCAGTCTGGGCAGCGGGCTCTCCACCGGCGCCGCGGGCTCGTCGGGTCCGCGTGTCTCGGACGCGGCGGCTCGTCACGCATGGCTGGCCCGCTTCGTCGTGCGGCGCTTGGCCTCGCTGGTCGCGGTGCTGTTCGCGATCACGGTCCTAACCTTTCTGATCTTCCAGGCGATCCCCGACGGCGACCCGGCGCTGCGCATGGCTGGGCGCCTTGCGAGCCCGCAGCAGGTGCAGGCCGTGCGCGTGCAGTGGGGCTTCGACAAGCCGATCTATGTGCAGTACCTCAAGACGATGGAAAAGGTGCTCGACGGCAGTGTCATCTCCTACTCACAGCAGGTCAACGTCGAGCAGGAAATCGTTCGCGACCTGCCGCCGACGGTCTCGCTGGCGCTCGGCGCGGGCGTCATCTGGCTGGTCTTCGGTGTGCTGTTCGGTCTGCTCAGCGCGGTCTACGCCGGACGCTGGCTTGACCGTCTGCTCAGCGTCGTTGCCCTCACCGGGATCTCGATGCCGGTGTTCTTTCTCGGCGCGATCATGCTCTACTGGCTCGGCTACAAGTGGGGCCTGTTGCCGCTCGGCGGCTATGTGCCGCTGACGGTCGATCCTTGGGGCTGGTTCACGCACATGCTGATGCCCTGGGTGGCATTGTCGGTCGTCTCTGTCGGCGTCTATTCGCGCGTCTTGCGGGCGAACGTGCTCGACGTGATGCGCGAGGACTATGTGCGCACGGCACGCGCCAAGGGCCTCTCCGAGCGGCGCGTGCTGGTCCGCCACGTGCTGCGCAACTCGCTGATGGGGATCGTCACGTTGTGGGGCCTCGACTTCGCCTGGGTGATCGGCGGCGGCGCGATCCTCGTCGAGTCGGTCTTCAACCTCGGCGGTGTCGGCCAGTATGCGGCGCAGTCGATCGGTCGTTTGGACGTGCCGCCGGTGATGGTCATCACGATGCTGGTGGCTTGCGCGGTGGTGGTGCTAAGCGCGATCGTGGACATCCTCTACGCGGTGCTCGATCCGCGGGTGAGATTGTGACCGTCAGCGGCGGCGGTCTTGGGCGTCCGGAGGCGCATCGACTGGTGCACGAGCCGACTGCTCGTGGCGGAGCCGTGGCGACACATGATGGTCGGCCGCTGCTCGACGTGCACGACTTGAGCGTGTGCTTCGCCACCCGCGATGGCGACGTGCAGGCGGTGGACGGCGTGTCCTTCCAGCTCGGTGGCGGCGAGGTGCTGGCGATCGTGGGCGAGTCGGGCTCGGGCAAGTCGGTGTGCGCGATGAGCCTGATGGGGCTGACGCGCGGGCCGAACGCGACGATCTCCGGTAGCGCGATGTTCGAAGGGCGCGACCTGATCGGCGCGACCGAGGCCGAGTTGCGACGCATTAGGGGGGCGCAGCTGGCGATGGTCTTCCAGGACCCGCAGTCCTCGCTGAACCCGGTGTATCGCGTCGGCGACCAGATCTCCGAGCAGATCAGGGCGCACGAACCGTTCGTCTCGCACGCCCAGGCTTTGGCGCGCGCCGTCGCGCTGATGGAGCGGGTCGGTATTCCGCGGGCGGCTGAGCGCGTGCGCGCCTATCCCCACGAGCTCTCCGGCGGCATGCGCCAGCGCGTGATGATCGCGATGGGCCTCTCGCTCGGCGCGAAGGTGTTGCTCGCCGACGAGCCGACGACCGCGCTCGACGTGACCGTGCAAGCGCAGATCCTCGAGCAGCTCAAGCGGCTGCGCGAGCAGGAGGACTTGAGCATCGTGCTCGTCACGCACGACTTCGGTGTCGTGGCCGACATCGCGGACCGCATCGCGGTGATGCAGACGGGCAAGATCGTCGAGCAGGGGGTGGCCGCGCAGATCCTGTACGAGCCAAAGCACCCCTACACGCAGGGGCTGCTGGAGGCGTTGCGGCCTTCAAAAAAGGCCGATGCCCCCCGCGCGCGCGGGGGGGCAGCACTTTTGGACCGTCAAGCGGACCCCCTTGCCCACGCAGACGGGGCACGGCATGCCGAGGGCGTCGAGGTCGGGCCTTCCAAAATGGCCGATGCCCCCCCTGCGCGCGGGGGGGCTTTGCTTTTGGAGATCGACAACCTGCGCGTCAGCTACGCTGGGCGCAGCCGCCGCGACGCGTCGATCGATGCGCTTGACGGCGTGTCGTTGACGCTCGAAGCCGGCGAGACGTTGGCGATCGTCGGCGAGTCTGGCTCTGGCAAGACGACGCTGTTGCGCTCGATTGCACGCCTGATCGAGCCGGCCGACGGCATGATCCGCCTGCAGGGCCAGGATCTGGCAGGGGCGCCGCGGCGCAAGCTTGCCTCGCTGCGCAGGGAGCTGGGGGTGGTCTTCCAGGACCCACAGGCGTCGCTGAACCCACGCAGGCGTGTCGGCGCCACGCTCGAGCGGGCGCTGCGCGCTCGTGGCTTGGGCAAGGCCGAGGCGCAGCGTGAGGTGGGACAATCGCTCGAGCGAGTCGGCCTGAAGCAGGCTTACGCGACGCGCTACCCGCATGAGCTCTCCGGGGGAGAGCGTCAGCGTGTCGGGATCGCGCGCGCGCTCGCCGGCGAGCCGCGACTGGTCCTGCTCGACGAGCCCGTGTCCTCGCTCGACGCCTCGATTCGGCGCGGTGTGATCGACTTGCTCGGCGAGTTGCAGCAACAGCTCGGCTGTGCCTATGTGCTCGTCTCGCACGACTTCGCGACCGTCGAAGCTCTGGCCGATCGGGTCGCCGTGATGCACGTGGGCAAAATCGTCGAGTCCGGAGCGGCCAAGCAAATTCTTTTGGAACCCGAGCATCCGTACACGCAGGAGCTGATCGCTGCCTGCCCAAAGATCCCCGGCTCAGTCCCGTCCTCTGTCCCTGAGGAGAAGCGCGTCCCGACGGGTTCGACGGACCGACGAGCCTGACCGGTTGGGGCCCGAGGGTCCACGCCTGATTGGGCCTGCTTGCCCGGTGGCGTAGCATCGGGCTCGTGGACGACGCCACGCAGCTCCTCCAGAGCCTGATCCGCTTCGACACGGTCAACCCGCCCGGCAACGAGCGCGCTGCGATCGAGCACCTCGAGCAGATCCTCACCGACGTCGGCTTCCAGTGCGAGCTGCTTGCCGCCGTGCCGGAGCGCCCGAACCTCGTGGCGCGATTGAAAGGCAGGAGCGACGGTCCCACCCTCTGCTACCTGGGTCACGTCGACACGGTGCTTGCCAATGCCGGCGAGTGGGCACGCGACCCCTGGTCGGCCGATATTGCCGACGGCTGTCTGTGGGGGCGCGGTTCGCTCGACATGAAGTCGCAGGTGGCTGCCGAGGTGGCCGCCGCCGCCGGCCTGGCGCGCGAAGGCTGGCGTCCCGCGCGCGGCGAGTTGCTGATCGTCGCCGTCGTGGATGAGGAGACCGGCGGTGAGTTGGGCGCCAAGTGGCTTACCGAGACACACCCCGAGAAGGTGCGCTGCGACATGCTGCTCAACGAGGGTGGCGGGCCCTATTTCGAGCTGTCCGGCCAGCGCTACTACGGCGTGTGCTGCGCCGAGAAGGGCGTGTTTCGCTTCACGGTCTCAACCGACGGTGCGGCAGGGCATGCTTCGATGCCGAAGCTCGGCGACAACGCGCTGCTGAAGCTGGGGCCGGTGCTCGAGCGCTTCGCGACCCGTCAGCCCGCGCTCGCGCCGACGGCTGAGCCGCTTGCCTTCCTGCGCGGTGTGGGCGAGGAGGACTCCGATCCCGCCGCCGCGCTCGCCCGTCTGGAGCAGATCGACCCACGCTTGCTGCAGTTGCTGGAGCCGATGTTCGGTGTGAGCTTTGCGCCGACCAAGGTCTCGGCGTCGGAAAAGATCAACGTGATCCCTTCCAAAGCCGAGCTGCGTGTGGATTGCCGCGTGCCGCCGGGCCTGGGGGAAGCGGAGACCAGGCACGCGATCGAGCAGGTGCTCGGCGGGATCGAGGGCCTGGCGTTGGAGTTCGGCGGCGCGAACGGTGACGCGGCGGCCGGTCAGGCGGTGAGCGGTGGCACGGCAGGTGGCCCTGCGGGCGCTGGCGCTGCACCCCGCGCGCGGGGTGCGCTGCACATCGACTTCACCGAGCGCATAACCGGCAACCGCTCGCCGCTCGTCTCGCCGCTGATGGATGCACTCGGGGCGTGGGTCTCCGAGCACGATCCTGGCGCCAAGACGGTGCCGACGATTCTGCCCGGCTTCACCGACTCGCGCCACTTCCGCGCTGCCTTCCCTGAGTGCGTTGCTTACGGCTTCTTCCCGCAGCGCCACCAGTCGCTGCTTGAAACGCAGGCGCTGATTCACGCCCCCGACGAGCGCATCGACGTGCGCGATCTGGAATGGGCCGCGGAATTTTACCGAGACCTCGCGCTAGGACTGCTCGGCTAGATGCGTTGATTGAGCGATGGTGCTTGCAACCTCGCTCGTGACGGACATCCAGAACTGGTCCTACCAGTGGTCCAGCGTCGTGATGATCGTGTTCTTCATGGCGCTGATCTACCTGATGTGGCGCACCTTGAAAGTGATGCCGCGCGTCAAGCCGCAGCAGATCAAGCCGTCCTCCAACCAGTCGGTCGCATGGAAGGACATCGCCGGCGCCGACGAGGCCAAGGCCGAGCTGCAGGAGATCGTCGAGTTCCTGCGCGACCCCAAGCAGTTCGAGAAGCTCGGAGCGAAGGTGCCAAAGGGCATCCTCCTGCACGGCCCACCCGGGACCGGCAAGACATTGCTGGCCAAGGCGGTCGCGCACGAGTCCGGCGCGCAGTTCTTCGCACAATCGGCGGCGGCGTTCGTGGAGATGTTCGCGGGCCTCGGCGCGGCGCGCATCAGGCGCCTGTTCGCGATCGCGCGCAAGCAGGAGCCGGCGATCATCTTCATCGACGAGCTCGACGCCGTTGGCGGGCGGCGCGGGGCGGACTTCTCCGGTGAGAAGGACCAGACGCTCAACCAGCTGCTGGTCGAGATGGACGGCTTTGCCACGAGCGGACGCCTGGTGGTGATCGCTGCCTCCAACCTGCTCGACAAGCTCGATCCGGCGCTGCTGCGCCCCGGCCGCTTCGACCGCCAGATCTTCGTCACTCCCCCCGATGTGAAGGGCCGCAAGGGCGTGCTCGGGGTGCACACGCGCGACAAGCCGTTGGGGGATGTTGACCTTGGTCTCGTGGCGCAGCAGACGAGCGGGCTGACCGGCGCAGACCTGGCCAACATCTGCAACGAGGCGGCGATCTTCGCCGCACGGCGTGGCGGCAAGAACATCACCGGTGGGGACTTCGACCAGGCCTTGGAGCGGGTGATCGCCGGGGTGCAGTCGCACCGCGTTCTCAACGCTCACGAGAAGCGCGTCGTCGCCTTTCACGAGGCCGGCCACGCGCTCTGCGGTGAGCTGCTGCCGTCGGTCGATCGCGTGCACCGTATCTCGATCGTGCCGCGTGGACGCGCACTCGGCTACACGCTCAACCTGCCTGCCGAGGATCGCTACCTGAAGACGCGCGAGGAGCTGCTCGACTACATGACAATGCTGCTGGGGGGCCGCGTGGCCGAGCAGGTGGTATTCGGCGCGATCACCACAGGCGCCTCCGACGACTTGAAGCGCGTGGCTGACATCGCGCACTCGATGGTGCACGACTATGCGATGGGCAGCGCCGGTGTTGGCCGCACCCCGGACGGCGACGTGCGCCTGTCGGAGACCACCCTGCGCCTGCGTGACGAGGAGCGTCGCGAGCTGGCCGACGAAGCACGGCGCGCCGCACGCAGATTGATCGTCAGTCATCGCGCCCAGCTCGACGCGCTCGCGGCGGAGCTGCTCTCGAGCGAGGTGCTCGACCGTGATGCGATCGACCGCGTGATGGTGGGCGTGCCGCGTTTGGAACGCCGGCCGGGCGTGGGGTTGCGTGTCGCGGCTGCCATGCCGGCAGCTGTCCCGGCGCCGGCAACCGCTGCTGTGCCCGCGTCCATGTCGACGGCAACCCCGGCTGCTGGGCCGGTGGATGTGCCAAGACAGGCGCCCGCTTCGACCCCTCCGCTTCACCCCGAGGACGCCTGACGGCATTTTCGCGGCCGTCGCGATTTCGTCTCGCCCCCAAAGGCTAGACTGCGGGGCGTGTTCAACCGGATCGACCACATCGGCATCGCCGTCGAGGAGATCGACGGCTCGCTTGCCCTCTACCGGGACGCCTTCAAGATGGAGGTGGCCCACCGCGAGATCGTCGAGGAGCAGGGGGTCGAGGCGGTCTTGCTGGACATCGGCGAGAACCACATCGAGCTGGTCGCGCCGCTCGGGCCGGACACGCCTGTGGGCAAGTTCCTCGCCAAGAAGGGGCCAGGCCTGCACCACGTCGCCTACCAGGTGTCCGACATCGAGGCGACCCTCGCTGCGCTGCGCCAGGCCGGCCAGCCGCTGATCGACGAGCACCCGCGCGTCGGCATTCGCGGTGCACTGGTGGCGTTCCTTGACCCAAGAGGCACCGAGAGAGTGCTCACCGAGCTAGTTCAACCCGTGGAGGATCACCGATGGCCCATCAGCACAGACGCGTAAGTGTCGGATTCCAAGGCGGCCAGGTGCTCTCGCTGCGTGTCACCGACGAGCAGCTCGAGTCGCTCTACAAGGCGCTCGGCGACGGCGGCTGGCACGAGTTCGGAACCGAGGAAGGGCCGGTGCGCTTGTACCTCGGGCAGGTCGTCTATGTCCGCGTGGAGGATAGCGACCAGCGTGTCGGCTTTGGTACCTAGACGCCCGATGGGCGGCGCAATACTGCGTCCTCCCTCCCTTGTGTGCTAAAGCACACTGCGGTCGGTGCGTCCTTGTCTTGCTTGCCCCTCGAACGTCTAGGACCTTTTGATGTCGCTCGATGAGCGCCTGCTGCGGGTCGCGCGCACCTGGAGGCACACGCCTGCGTCCGAGCGCAAAGTGGCACGCTTCTCGCTGCTCGGCGAGCACGCTGGGGTTTGGCTCGTGTTGGGGGTGGCGGAGTCGCTGCGCTCGAGCGGTGAGCCGCGCGCGCGTTGGGCGCGCGCGACCGGCGCTGTCGCCGGCACGTATGCGGCCAATACGGCGCTGAAGCTGGTTGTGCGGCGGGTGCGCCCCGAACTGCCCGGCTTGCCGCCGCTGACGAGCACACCGACGCGCTTCGGCTTCCCGAGTGCCCACTCCTCGAGCTCGTTTGCCGGCGCGCTTGCCTACAGCCGCGCGGGTTTCCCGGCGATGCCGCTGTACGCGCTCGCCGTAGGGCTTGCGCTCTCGCGTCTGTATCTGGGGGTCCACTATCCCTCCGACGTGCTCGCGGGCGCGCTGCTCGGCCTGACGATTGCGGGAGTTGCGGCATGAGCACGCGTATCGGCATCGTCGGCCTGCCGAATGCGGGCAAGTCTTCGCTCTTCAATGCGCTGACGAAGGCCGGCGTCGAGGCCGCCAACTATCCCTTCACGACGATCGAGCCGAACGTGGCGGTCGTGCCTGTGCTCGACGAGCGACTCGTCGAGGTCTCACAGACCGTGCGTGCCTCGGAGATCGTGTGGGACACGATCGACTTCCACGACATCGCCGGGCTCGTCGCAGGCGCGCACAAAGGCGAAGGTCTCGGCAATCGCTTTCTCGCCAACATCCGCGAGACCGACGCGATCGTGCACGTGGTGCGAGCCCACAGCGACGAGAATGTGATCCACCCGGAGGGCCGCGTCGACCCTGCAGCCGACATCGAGACGATCGAGACCGAGTTGGTGCTGGCCGACCTGGAGCAGGCAGAACGTCGCGTCGACCGTGTTGCCAAGCAGGCCAAGGGTGGCGATCGCGTCGCAATTGCCGAGGAGGCATGGCTGCGCGAGGTGATCGGCGAGCTGCAGGCCGGTCGGCCGGCGCGCTCTGTGCCACCGCCGGAGGATGCCCCGCACGCACTGCGCGACCTGGGCGCGCTGACCGCCAAGCCGGTGCTGTTCGTCGTCAATGTCGACGAGGGCTCAGAGGATGTGCCGGAGACGGTGGCCGAGCACGCCGCGGCGCAGGGGGCGGGTGTGGTGGCCGTCAGTTCGCGGATCGAGTCCGAGCTGGCCGAGCTGGAGGAGGAGGAAGCAGCCCTCATGCGAGCCGAGCTAGGCGTGTCCGAATCCAGCTTGCAGCGGATCGTGCGCGGCGCCTTCTCGCTACTGCATCTGATCGCCTTCTTCACTGCAGGCGAGGCCAAGCCGGCACAGTCCTGGCACCTGCGCGACGGCTTGACGGCGTGGCACGCCGCGGGGCAGATTCACAGCGACATCCAGAAGGGTTTCGTCAGAGCCGAAGTGGTCGGCTGGCGCGAGCTGGTCGACGCCGGTGGTTACGCGGGTGCGCGCGATCGAGGCACCCTGCGTCTGGAGGGTCGCGACTACGCGATGCAGGATGGGGATGTGATTACGGTGAAGTTCACGCCCTAGGCGAGCGCCGGCAGCGCTTGGCGCGTAGGCCGCGCGGCCCGTTTGGCTGTGGCTTCGTCGGCTGGCCGCTACTTTGCGGCGACCGCCAGCTCGTCGAGCCGCGCCGCCAAGCGCTCCATGCCGATCTCTCGCGCCTTTGCCGCGCCGCCGGAGAAGTCCGTCGGTATGTCCGGTGGACGCTCCACGTCCAACTCCACGAGCGTCGCCACGCGCTTGAACGTACGCAGCAGCTCGGCGTTCTCGTGCAGCGCCTGAGCGACGCGCGGACGCAGCTCTCCGATGCCGGCGTCTTGAGATTGTTGCTCGGCTTGCTCCAACAGGCCCTCCAAGGTGCCGTAGTTGCGCAGCAGTTCGGCCGCCGTCTTCGCCCCGATCCCGGGCGCTCCGGGCAGACCGTCGGAAGGGTCGCCGCGAAGGGCAATGAAATCGGGCACTTGTCCTGGTGCGATGCCATAGCGCTCGTGTACCTGGCTCGGTCCCAAGACAGAGCACGCCCCTCCCTTTCCCAAATCCAAAACAGCCACGTTGTCGTTGACGCACTGATAGAGGTCGCGGTCCGCGGTCAACAACAGAGCACGCCCTCCAGCCTGGGCCTCGACCCCGGCGAAGGAGCCCATCGCGTCGTCGGCCTCCAGTTCGTCGGCGTCGGCGATCGTCCAGCCGAAGCTTGCCAACAGGTCCGGCGCACGCCCCCACTGCTCGCGAAGCTCCGCAGGCATGGCGTCGCGGTGCGCGTGGTACGGGGGATAGGCCTCGACGCGATAGCGAGCCTCCTCCGCGCCGAAGCAGGCAACCACAGCGCGCGGCGGTTGCGCTTCGCTCGCCGCCAGCAGCGCGTTGACTGTGCCCAGCAGCGCATTTACCGGTTTGCCGTCGACGCCCTTGATCGATTTGGGCAGCGAGAAGAAAGCGCGATACAGCAGCCAGGGAACGTCGGCGATCAGGAGCGGCGCATCCATCGCGCCCCAGGCTACCCGGCCGGCACGCCGCCTTGTCCGTCCACTCCGGCCGGCTTGCTCGAAGGTGTGCCGGCTGCCGCTGCGGAGCCGCCCGTGCCGCCGACATTCGCCGGCTGGGCAGTCGGCGGCGGCGCCGGGCTCTGTCCGCTCGCGTCCGGCTCTGCGCGTGTCCCCTTCGCGTTCTTCACGCTGAAGTAAGCCCAAGTCGAATAGAGCCCAAGGCGCGCCTCCAGTTCTGCCCCGCTGACGAGCGTGCGCCCCTTCGAGCCGAGCACGTAGGCCGAGACGATCCGTGGGGAGACGCCGCGCTTGAGCACCTCGATGCCAGCGAACGCCCCCTTGACGAGCCCGCTCAGGCGCGAGCCGGCCGAGGCGAAGCTCATCGTCGTAGTCCAGTGGCGCAGCGGCCCGGCTTCGTAGGGATCGGCCACGCTCACGAGCCACGGCTCGGGTTCGGCACCGGGGAAGGCATTCTGCACGCTCTCGGTCTGTCCGCCGGAGCCGGCGAAGAAATAGGTGACCACCGGCTTGCCGGCATAGGTGACGATCTGACCGGCCGTGGCGGCGACGGCCGAGTTGGTGCGAGACGTTTCCGCGGCCTTGCCGAGGTACACCTGCGAGCGGTCGTCGGAGTACACGTCGAACTTCGAACCGCCTGCGTCCGAGGTGATCGCGTAGGTTCGGCTGGCGACGGCCTGTGCCTCCAGCGCCGCCATCGGCCAGCTGGCCGACATCTCCGCCGAGACGACCCCGCGCACATAGGTTTCAAGCGGAAGGCTCTTGACCTTCGAGCCGACCAACACCTTGACGACCGTGTTCGCCGGTGCCGTTCCAAGCGCGGTCCCCGTGTAGTAGTGCGTCAAGATCGCGGTATAGGTCCAGCCGTGTTCGGCGAAGCCGAGCGCTCCGTCCTGGCTCATGCCAACGCCGTGACCGTCACCCGCGCCGTCGATCACCAAGCTGGAAGCCCCGGCAGACGAGGCGCACAAGCACAACATGAGACACGCGAGCGCGATCAGGGTAGAGCGTCGGATGGCACACTGCACCTAGGTCGAATCGGACGATTTTTCGTCGAGCATGAATCCCGCAAGCGAGAGGAACCTCACATGATGGCCGAGCAGGCGGCACTTGACCGGGTCCGCAAGGATCTGTACATAGGCGGGCAGTGGCGCCCTGCCAGCGGGGGAAAAACGCTCAGCGTGGAGGATCCATCGACGGGCCAGCCGCTCGCCGAGGTGGCCGATGCGACTCCCGAGGATGCGCTCGCCGCACTGGCGGCCGCGGCCGACGCGCAGGCCGCGTGGGCCGCCACCGCCCCGCGCGAGCGCGGTGAGATCCTGCGCCGCGCCCACGAGCTGCTGCTGGCCCGCGTGGACGAGTTGGCACTGGTGATGACGCTGGAGATGGGCAAGGCGCTCGCCGAATCCAGGGCCGAGATCAACTACGCCGCGGAGTTCCTGCGCTGGTTCTCCGAGGAGGCGGTGCGCATCCACGGTCGTTACATGACCAACACGACGGGGCAAGGACGGATCCTCACGATGCGCCAGCCGGTCGGTCCGTGCGTGTTCGTGACGCCCTGGAACTTCCCGACGGCGATGGGCACGCGCAAGATCGCCCCGGCGATTGCGGCGGGTTGCACGATGGTCGTCAAGCCGGCCCAGCAGACACCGCTGTCGATGCTGGCGCTGGCCGGCGTGCTGGCGGATGCGGGCCTGCCCGGCGGCGTGCTCAACGTGATCACCGCGCACCATTCGGGCGCCGTCATCGAACCGCTGTTGAAGGACTCACGCACGCGCAAGCTGTCCTTCACCGGTTCCACCGAGGTGGGTCGCAAGCTGATCGAACAGTCGGCCGAGCAGGTCCTGCGCGTCTCGATGGAGCTGGGAGGGAACGCCCCCTTCGTGGTGTTCGAGGACGCCGACCTGGATGCCGCGGTCGAGGGCGCTCTGATCGCGAAGCTGCGCAACGTGGGCGAGGCGTGTACGGCGGCCAACCGCTTCCACGTACACGAGTCGCTTGCCGAGGAGTTCGCCAAGCGGATGGCCGAGCGCATGGCCAAGCTGAAGGTGGGGCGCGGCACCGATCCAGAGGTGGACATCGGCCCGCTGATCGACGATCGCCAGCGCGGAATCGTGGAGGAACTGGTGCAGGATGCCTTGCAAAAGGGCGCCAAGCTGCTGTGTGGCGGCGGGCGGCTGACCGGGCCCATGCAGCCGGGCGTGTCCCCAACAATGGCTGGCGCATCCGAGTCGGAGGCCTCGCCTTCCACGACGGGGTCCCCCGTGACGGGTGGCTATTTCTTTGCGCCCACCGTGCTCGGCGAGGTTCCTTCCGACGCTCGTATTCTGCGCGAGGAGGTGTTCGGACCCGTCGCTCCCGTGAGCACGTTCTCCACCGAGGAGCAGGCGATCGAGGCCGCCAATGCCACTGAGTATGGGCTCGTGGCCTACATCTACACGCGCGATCTGGCCCGCACGCTGCGGGTCTCGGAGGCGATCGAGGCCGGCATGGTCGGTGTCAACCAGGGGATCGTGTCCAATCCAGCGGCCCCCTTCGGGGGCGTGAAGCAGTCGGGCTTCGGCCGCGAGGGCGGCTTCGAGGGCGTCGGTGAGTACCTGGAGACGAAGTACGTCGCACTCAATGTTTGACTGACGGTCCGTCCGACGTTCGCAATCGTCTGGGGCGATCGTCTAACGTTCCGCTCTGGCGAATTCAGAGCTGAAAATTTGCACTGATTCACGTAGGCCGATTGCGGGTAGCTCAAGCGGGCTGGCCAAACAGCCGAATAGACGAACAGCGAAGAAACGGAGTGCTTTTCGTGCGTGGAGTCACAAAGGTTGGCTTGCAGCGATCCGCCCCACGCGGGGGCGCGCTGACGCGCGGCCTCACAACCACCCAGGATTCGCCGGCCTCCAGCGAGGTCGAGGCGGCGTCCCGGTCGCACAGTCTGCGAGCGCTGCTCGGCAGCTCGACAGAGGAGCAGGCCCGCCGTGAGGAGGGCGTTGCTCGCGCGACAAGCACCGAGGCTGTGCGCCGACGTCAGCGCCCGCCGCGCTACAGGACGCCGCTGGCGCTGCTGCTGGCCGCTGCCGCGATCGTCGCGCTGTTCGTGGGCGATCGAGCGCTGACCGTGATCGGCGCGCTCGTGCTCGCGCTGCTTGCAGGCGTCTGGGGCTGGTTGCTGGGCGAGGACCGTCGTAAAGCGCTGCGCCTGGAGATCGACGAGCGTAACGACGATCTGCGCCGCGCCCTCTCAGAGCTCGAGATCGCCCAGGCCGAGACTGTCCGGCGCCTGTCGATGGCCGTCGAGTTTCGCGACGAGGACACCGGCGCACACATCGAGCGCATCGGACGCTTCTCCACGCTGCTTGCCGAAGCGATCGGGATGAACCCGGACTTCTGTAGGCGGATCGGCTACGCGGCGCCGTTGCACGATGTCGGCAAGGTCGCGATTCCGGACGCGATCCTTTTGAAGCCTGGCCAGCTCACCGCCGAGGAGCGCGCGATCGTCGAGACACACGCCGAGGAGGGCCACCGGCTGCTGCGCGGCTCCTCCTCCTCGATCCTCGACATGGGCGCGACGATCGCGCTGTCCCACCACGAGCGCTGGGACGGAGGCGGCTACCCGCGTGGCGTCGCGGCCGAGAACATCCCGATCGAGGGTCGCATCGTCGCGATCGCCGACGTCTTCGACGCGCTCACATCCCATCGCGTCTACCGCAAGGCGTTCTCCGTCGAGAAGGCGGTCGAGATGATGCTCGATCAGGCCGACCGCCACTTCGACCCGGTACTGCTGCACAAGTTCATGGAGGTGCTCGACAGCTCCGGTGCCGACGCGCGCACGCGTAGCCGCTCCGACCCCAGCTCGCTGGTCGCGGCGGCCCTGGAGATCTACACCGATGCGATGCGCCTCGGCGACGCCGAGCTGGCCGAGGAGGCGATCGCTCAGGCGATCGAGGACGGTATCGATCCCGCAGTGCTCAAGGACGAGGTGGTGGAGCCGGCGATGCGTCAGATCGAGCGGCTGCGCGAGACGGGCGAGATCGACCTCGACACCGAGCACCGCGCCGACGCGATCACTCGCCGCGTGATGGCGACGATGAATCGCTACATGCTGGCTCGCGGCTAAGACGCGTCTCAAGCTCGCAGTACTCCCCAAGGGCAACCAGACGGTTGTATGTCGGTTTCTGTTTTGGCGGTGGCTTTCTGGCTCAGCACGAGGGATGTTGTTCAAAGACACGAGGGATCAGATATATAACCTCTAGGTTGTAATCGGGATTTTGATCCTGTCAACACCGTACCCTCGCCCGTGTGAGCACCCCCATTTCCAAGACCCCACAGCGACCCACGCCGAATACCTTCCGCGCTCGCAGATAGGCTTCCGCACAATGCCACAGCACGTAATCGTCACCGGCGGTGCCGGCTTCATCGGCTCGCACCTCACCGACGCGCTGCTCGCCGCCGGCAGCGAGGTGACCGTGGTCGACGACCTCTCCTCCGGCAGCGCCGAGAAGGTGCCCGCAGGCGCGACGCTGCGCGAGCTCGACATCGTCGATCGCGCGGCGCTCGATGCGGTGTTCGAGGAGGTGCGGCCCAGCGCCGTCTACCACCTGGCAGCGCAGGCTTCGGTCACAGCGTCGGTCGCCGATCCTGGCCGCGACTGCTCGGTCAACGTGCTCGGTACGCTCAACGTCGTCGACGCCGCCACCAAGCTTGGCGCGCCGCTGTCGTTCACCTCGACCGGTGGGGCGCTGTATGGCGACGATGCGCCGCTACCGACGCCGGAGGGGCGAATTCCCGCACCGCTGGCTCCTTACGGCGCTTCCAAGTGGGCCGCGGAGGCTTACGTCAACACCTGGTCGCTGTCCGCCGGTGTGCCGCACGCTGTTTGCCGCCTGGGCAATGTCTACGGCCCCCGCCAAAGTCCCCACGGCGAGGCCGGCGTGGTCGCGATCTTCTCCGAGCACCTGCATACAAGCAAGACGCCGAAGATGTTCGGCCACGGCACGCCGACGCGCGACTACGTACACGTCGCCGACGTCGTCGGGGCGCTGATCGCCGCCAACGGCAACCGTGGCACGTTCAACGTTGCCACCGGCGTGGAGACCGACGTGCTGACACTGTGGAACGTGCTCAAGGCGGCCGCCGGCTCGGACATCGAGCCGGAGCTTGCCGAGCTGCGTCCGGGCGAGCTCAAGCGCAGCTGTCTGGACACGAGCCATACCGCAAGCGCTTTGGGCTGGCGCGCACAGGTGCCGGTCGAGCAGGGTCTGCGCGAGACCTACACCGCACTCGTGGAGGAATTCGAGCGCGCGGCGGCCCGAGGGCTGAGCTGACCGGAGGCAGTCCCGGTAGGGCCTTAGGTGTGCGTGGTCGAAGGCCACTCGCCTTATTGCCGTTGCCGAATTCCCACGTGAGGCCGATCGCGGGCCTCCAAAGCGAGACAGGTGAAGCCATCTGTCTTGTTCGTGTCCGCGACATGCCCGCTACACGAGAAATGCTGTCCGGCTAAACGACTACCGTGCTTCGCGGTCGCGCGAGGCAGAAGGGCGTCCCGCTGGCCGGGCTTGTGTCCCGCGCGAGGTTGGAGACACTGACTCCCTCCCTTAACCGCCTCCCTTAACCGCCTCCCTTGACGGCCTTCCTCGCGTGTGGTAGCCCTAGCTGCAATCGTTTTTGGATGCGTCGATTTCAGGCGAATGGAAGCTAGTAGCCAAGCCGGGCGGGGGCACATTCCTCCTATTCGAGACTCCAGGGGCTCATTTTGAATGCGCCTCGCTTTTCATCGAAATCACCGGTACCTTTTTGACGCAGATCTCGCCGTTTGGCAGCGGCGCGACGACAAAGTATGAAGTGTCTGCGTTCGAGTCCAAAGGCAAACAGGAATTTGTAGAATACGAAAATGAAAGCGGTGAAAAAATAAAAACGCAGCTCTTAGTAGCACTCGGTCATGGAGCGTTTGAAGAAGCTGGAGAGGAAGCGCTGGAAACCGAATTGACTACCGCGAAAGCCACCGAATTGCGGCCAGTGTGGACTTTGATGTTGGTCAGTGGCAATCGCCGCTACGGGGCGGTCGCGCTGTTTGGCGTCAAGGAAGAAGAATTTACTTATGAAACGGGTGCAAATGAAGTCACCATCAACACTGCAAAAGTGAGGACTCTCGTAGGCCCGAAATCATTTGCCATCGCTTCAGACACATGCAGCAAAAGGGGTTATCCCACAAAGGGAGCATTATGTACCATAACTGTGAAGTTCAGCGCGACCACCAACGAAAAATGTAATAAAGCCGAACCGTGTGAGGCCGCCTTGGAAGTGCCTTCTGAAGTAGGCTCTAAACCCTACCTAAACCTTCTGTTCCTCAGGGCGGGCGGAAGTCAGCTAGCCCGGGTCTTGTATTTCGGGTGTGACGTCGTTGCGGTGTGATGAATGGTGCCGTGGTGTGTGGGGGATCAGCGTGGAGCGTGAGTCGAGTTGTGGTGGGGTGGTAGACCGCTTCCCCTGCTTCGTCCCATTGCAACCCACGGGAACGCGTTCTGGTGCGCTAAAGCTCGACTGGCCTGATGCCAGCCGGGCCTCTTGGACGTCGTCGCCGGGCGCCTCCCACACTGCAAGCGCTTCACCGGCCGAGTCCATCACGATGTGCTGGCGTGGCGGTTCGGACGGGCCGGTCGGCTTCCTCGACCATCTTCGATGTCATCGCCCTCCGATCAGGTGGGGCAGCGCTCATCCGGCGTTGTCTAAGCGCTAGGATCGGGGGTCGCGGCGAGATAGCTCAGCTGGTAGAGCACTCGACTGAAAATCGAGGTGTCGGCGGTTCGAGTCCGCCTCTCGCCATCAAAAAGGCGCTGCAAATGGGCATGTTCTTGAGATAGTGATCGCTATCTCGGCTGCCCCGTTTGGTTGTCGCGGCACAAACCTCGGCACAAACCCTGACAATAGTGCCCTGTTCCGGGCCCAGTCGGCCCTCTCGAAAGCCTTACCAGGAGCATGCTCGGGCGGCAAATGGCTTATCTATGCCGTATCAACATCGAGAACCGAACTTCATGGGCGAGCCTCGAATCAAAGACAACAAGAGTCGGAATTCGTGATGTCCTGAGAACGAGTTCTGAGATGTTCGAGTGTCCCGACATGAGCGCGCTAGCTCTAAAGCGAAAGAGGACAGATGATCGTCTACTGCGGATGTCAAGCGCTGTACGTGGCAGGGGCAACGAGAACCAGACTGCGATGCGTGGCTCATATCGAGTTGTACGGAGTTTTACAGGGTTTACGCGATCTCGCTAAACGCCTATAGCCGGTCAGACGGGGCTCATCGAGGGGTTGTGCAGTCGCAGAATTGAAAGCATCAGCGGGCTGAGCGAGAAAGCATCACGGCGCCGGTCAGGCGTCGATGGCTGAATGCTGGCGGAGGTACTCGCGGAGATAGGGCAGCGCGAAGTCGACGTACCCGTGGCGGGTGGGATGGATCAGCTCGGCTGCGATCAGCCGTAGGCGGTACTGGCTGGCATAGTTCACGTCGGCGCCGAGGCGCTGCTGGATGTCGGCCATCCTGGATGGGCCGTCGTCTTGGGCCATCGCGAGCAGGAATGACTTGTCGATGTCTGAGGCGGCGCTGAGCGCCGGCTCGTGGATGAGCGCCCCGAGCCGGCGCCGCGCTCGGGCGACCCCTTGGGTGGCGTCGGCGGCCGTGATCTCCAGTGCGCTCGGGTTCACCCGCCAAACCTGGGTGCCGACTAGCTGCAGCAGGAAGGGATAGCCGCGGGCTCCGTCGACCATGATCTGCAGGGCCTCACCGCCGATGCTGCGGCCGGCTGCCCGGATCGGTTCGCGCAGCGCGCGTTCAACGTCGGCGCGCGCCACCGAGCCCAGGGTGTGCCGTTCGGCTCGACGCAGGAAGGTGAGAACGTCGTCATTGACTACGTCGCTGACACTGGCAGCTAGGCCAGCACCGGCGAACGCCAGCTCCCGATTCTCGCGGAAGGTGTGCTGCACGACGGTGGCTAGCTCGCGCAGCTCTTCGATTTGGTTGTGGTGGATCTCGTCAAGGGTGATCAGGACCCCGGTGCTCTGCTCGGCCAGCAGGTCGGTGAGCATCTCGAGTTGGTTACGCAGACCTGCTTGGACGACGTGCGCCTCGATCGTGCTCCAGGCGAGAGAGCCGAGATTAAGTGGAGCGCTCACGCCGCTCATGCGGCGCTGCACCGCCTTGGGGTCGAAGTCGCGCAGCAGCCGCGGGAGGTGCTGTTGGGTCATCCTGGAGACGAAGCCGGGGGTGGCGGTCTCGCTGACGATGAGCCAGCCGCGCTGGCGTGCGCGGTCCTCGACGGCGTTGAGCATGACCGTCTTGCCAGCGCCGCGAGCGCCGGTGTAGAGCGTCGCGCGGCCCGCCGCTCCGGGGCCATCTTCAAGTGCCTCGGCGAAGTCATCGAGCAGGTCGTCGCGGCCGACCAGAAGCGGCGGGCTGACCCCGAAGCTCGCGTGGAATGGGTTGCTCATCCGACCACCATACCTAACTCCTTTAGAGGTTTTTAGAGTTTTTAGATTCGGTTAGAGGTGGCTCAACGGCCCGTGAGCGTGGCAATCCGCTGTTCAGGCGGTGCAATTCGGGACGTATCTTGAGCCCGAAGCGCAGTGGAACGCGTAGCTCGCTTCAAACCTCATCCGCCCGAGTGAGCCATCCTGGGTTTGGCGGAGACTTCGATGCCAGGTTTTGCCTGGTGGAGGGAGGAGTCTGTGGTCATGCCAAGAGCGAGGAAGTATCCCGAGGAGTTGCTGGAGCGCGGCACGCGTGTGGTGT
>Ga0210387_10000074_pt1 | contig 70527 bp, 66 predicted proteins | sample IncBWC7OmetaG_FD_160108 | JGI IMG/M metagenome (GOLD analysis project Ga0210387, IMG submission 160108) | Forest soil microbial communities from Barre Woods Harvard Forest LTER site, Petersham, Massachusetts, United States - Inc-BW-C-7-O ... | reverse complement strand
GCTGATCCAACGCTGCTGGTGTGCGATGAGCCCACGGGCGATTTGGATCGGGAAATGGCCGAGCAAATTCTCGATTTGCTGCAGATCGTGAATCGCGAACAGCGCAAAACCATCATCATGGTCACGCACGATCCGAAGGCGGCGGAACGCGCGACGCGGCAGCTGCATCTCGACAAGGGTCGCCTGCTTTCGGCCGATTCGAGCTTGGCAGCGTGAAGTTCTTTCCCCTGGTTTGGAGCAGCTTGTGGCGCAAGAAGCCGCGTACGATTTTTACGCTGCTGTCCATCATGATTGCGTTCCTGCTGTTCGGGCTGCTGCAGGGCGTGAATGCGTGGCTGAACGCGTTTGGCGCAGGATCGAACGCCAATCGCTTGTATGTGGTGAGTCGCGTGAGCCAGGTACAGCCCTTGCCCAGCGCGTACCTGCATCGGATCGAGTCTGTCCCCGGGATTCGGCAGTCGACCTACATCGCGGGCATCAGCGGCTTTTACCAGGAAAAGAACAACAATCTACTGGCCCTGGCCACGGACGTGCGGAAGTTTTTTGATCTATATCCGGACTGGAAAATTGCGCCGGAGCAGCTTGCGGCGATGAGCCGCACCCGTGCAGGCGCCATTGTCGCGGCGCCGCTGATGCGGGCATTCGGCTGGAAGATTGGCGATCGGTTACCGCTTCGCACCTCAGTGATGAAACAAGACGGCAGCGCCGACTGGGATTTCGAGATTGTCGGCACTTATGATGTGCCCACTTCGCCGGCGGAGGCGAACCGCATTCTCGTGAACTACGCATACTTCGACGAAGCCCGTCGCTTGGAGCGCGGGACCGCATGGGCTTTCGTCGTGGCCGTCGATGACCCCACCCGATCGGCGCAGATCTGCGCAGCGGTGGACGCGCTCTTTGTCAATTCTGCCCATGAAACCGTGACGCAGGACGAGAAGGCGTATGTGCAAGGACAGCTGCGCGAGCTGGGCGATGTGAGCTTGATGGCCAATGCCATCGTCGCCGCCGTGCTGTTCACGCTGCTGTTTCTCACCGGCAACACGATGATGCAGTCGGTACGCGAGCGGACGCCGGAGCTGGCCATCTTAAAGACCGTCGGGTTCTCGGATCGTTCGGTGACGGTGTTGGTGCTGATCGAGTCGGTGCTGCTATGTGTATTGGCGGCCTCGTTGGGGCTTGCCGCCGCTGCGGCCGTTTTCCCTGTAACTGCCATGCTCGGCATCGCCGGCGCGGCGCTGCCGATCAGGGTCGTGGCCCTGGGGCTGGTGATAGCGGTCGGCCTCGCGCTCGCGAGCGGCTTGCCTCCGGCCTGGCGGGCGCGGCGGCTGGTCATCGTTGACGCCTTGGCCCGTCATTGAAGGGAGTCAGATGCGCGTACTGAGGCAGATCGGTTCGGTTACTCTGATGAACCTTAGGAGCGTGCCGCAACGCCTCGGCGCATCCTCGGTGATTGTCATCGGTATTGCCGGGGTGGTCGGCGTGCTGGTGAGCATTCTGGCCATGGTCGGCGGTCTTTCGCAGATGATCAACAGCACCGCGCGGGCGGATCGCGCCATCGTCGTGAGCACGGGTGCCGGCTTTGAGACGCTGAGCAATATCACGCGTGAGGCGAGCGAGACTATTTTGGATGCGCCGGGGATCAAGCATGGGGGCGACGGCAAATTGTCGGCGTCCGCAGAGGCGCTGGCAATCGTCAGGCTACCGCTGAAACGAAGCGCGGATAGCGGCAATGTATCGCTGCGGGGCGTGAGTGAGGGCGGCTTAGCCGCCCATCCGGAAATTCGACTGGTGGAAGGGCGGCTGTTCGGGTCCGCGGTGCGCGAAGTCATCGTCGGGCGCGCGCTGCAACGTCAGTTTAGGGACGTTGGGCTCGGTCGGCGGCTCATGCTGCGCGGCGCGGAGTGGACGGTCGTGGGGATTTTCGAAAGTCACGGTGACCCGCACGAGTCGGAAATGATCACGGGCGCGGAAACGCTGCAATCGGCCTTTGAGCGAACCACATTTCAATCAATTGTAGTATTGCTCGAGTCGGCTGATGCTTTCGCTGAGTTCAAAGGGGCGTTGACCAGCAACCCTGCGCTGGCCGTCGATGCGATGCGCGAAGCAGACTACTACCGCCAGCAGTCGCAGGCATTCTCGCAGCTGCTGTCCATCGTGGCCTATCTGATCGGCGGCATCATGGCGGCCGGGGCGGTTTTCGGTGCGCTGAATGCGATGTATTCTGCAGTCAGCACGCGCACGGTCGAGATTGCAACGCTGCGCGTGTTGGGATTTGGCGCCTCGGCAGTCGTCGTGTCCGTGTTCGCCGAAGCCTTGTTACTCGCGCTGGTGGGCGGCGCGATTGGCGGCTGCGTTGCGTGGCTCTTGTTCAATGGGCATGCGGTCAGCACGAACGGCGGCGGATTGACGCAGTTGTCCGTGCCGCTTGCAGTCGACTCGAGCCTGATTGGTTTGGGAGTGCTTTGGGCCTGCATCATCGGCATGGTGGGCGCGGCGTTTCCCGCCATTCGTGCGGCGCGCGCGCCTCTGGCCTCCGCGTTGAGTGGAATATAGCTGTAGGAACGCGCGCATCCGAATGAACGAATCCCAGTCACCGATTGCGCAGTCCAAGTCGCAGCAACTCTATTGGATGTACCAGATCGTAGGCTGGGGTGCGTTCACGTTGGCGCGTATCGCAGGCGCAATCACGGCTTTTCGTATTCCCTGGTTCAAAGCCACCCTGGAGTTGGGGATTCTCGGCGTCACGGGGTTGGTTCTCTCCCATGGGCTGAGAGCTTATATACGGCGTCATCACTGGAACGACCTCAGCATCCCCCAATTGACCAAGCGCATCATCGTCGCGGGATTGGTGCTCGGCACGCCGCTCGGCATTCTAACGCAGCTCACCGCCGTAGCCGCTTTGCAAGATCTCGGACCTCTTTTGCGGGAATACGCTCCCGGGTTGGACGTACATTTCAGCGTGCCGATTCAGTTTGCACATCAAATCGTCAATTGGGCGCTTCTCTTCATGCTGTGGCTCGCCATTTATTTTACCGCGATCGGTCTGCGCGAATACCGGTCGGCGCGACTGACGCAGTCAGAACTGGCGCGCGCATTGCAGCTGGCCGAACTTCGTCTGCTAAAATCTCAGCTCAACCCGCATTTCCTGTTCAACGCCCTCAACACCGTGCGTTCTCTCATCGCCGATAATCCCGCGCGCGCACAAGACGCTGTGACCCGACTCGCAAAGACCCTGCGCTATACCTTAACGTCACCACAAGATGAGCTGGTCACGCTTTCCCAGGAGTTGGGCATCGTCGCAGACTACCTCGAGCTGGAGTCGATGCGTTTCGAGGACAGGCTGCGCATCGAGCTTCATGTTCCTGACGACGCTGCAGGGGTGCAGATACCGGTGATGCTGCTGCAGACCCTGGTGGAGAATGCAATCAAGCACGGCATCGCCCAATTACCCTCAGGAGGACTGCTGCGCGTCTCCGCCACAGTGCAAAGTGAAATGCTCATGTTGGATGTTGAAAATCCGCGGCCCCCGGCACCGGCACGCAGGTCACAAGAAGGTGTCGGTCTACAGAATGCTCGCGATCGATTAAGACTGCTATTCGGCGAGCGTGCGAGCCTTGAATTAGATCTCTCGCGCCCCTCTGTGGCAACGGCGCGCCTGCGCATTCCGGTTAATCCATGAAGGCAATGATCATCGATGATGAGCCGCCGGCACGCCGTGAGTTACGGCGTCTGTTGACCGGTTTCCCATGGGTGGAAATCGTTGGGGAGGCGGGCAACGTCGACCAGGCGGTAGAGATGGTGGAAACGCTGACCCCGGAATTGCTGTTCCTGGACATCCAAATGCCGGGAGGTTCCGGCTTCGATGTGCTGACCCGATTGGAGGATGTGCCCCAGGTTATTTTCACCACTGCGCACGATGAACATGCCGTGCGGGCATTCAAGGTAGATGCGCTCGACTACCTGCTGAAACCAATCGAAACGGCGCGCCTGGCAGAGGCGCTCGGTAGAGTCAGAAGCACTCAAGCCGCCCGGACGCCACGGCCGGATGCGATCTTGGAGAAGATCTTTGTCCGTGACGGTGACCGGTGCTGGTTCGTGCCGCTTCGAGAGGTGCGCCTGCTGAGTTCGGAGGGCAATTACATTCGGTTGTCGTGGGGTGAGTCCCACCCCCTGCTCGGACGCGCATTGGCTGCGCTCGAACAGCGTCTCGATCCCAATCGTTTCTTCCGGGCCAATCGACGACAAATTATCAATCTGGAGTTCATCGAGAGTGTGGACCTGGGCGTGAATGGGCGCCTGCACGCGCAGCTTCGCGGCGGCCCCGAAGTGGAAATTTCCCGCCGGCAGGCGCGCTTGTTCAAGACCAAGATGAGCATTTGAAACCGCGCGGGCGCGGAGTTCGCCGGTGTCAAAGCCGGAGTTCGTGCCTGCCAACTAGAAAATAAGCAGGCGCGTGCCGATAAGAAGCAGCATCACGATTAATAGGACCCGCAAGATCTTTTCCGATATATGCCCAACCAGATGGCTGCCGAGATAAATGCCCGGTAATGAACCTAATAACAGGGAAAGCAACAGCTGCCAATCGACATCGCCGAACAGCCAATGACCCACGCCGGCAGTGAGCGTCAAAGGCACGGCGTGCGCCAAATCCGATGCGACGATTCGCTGTGAGGCCAGCCTCGGGTAGAGGAAAATTAGCGCGGTAATGCCGAGCGCGCCTGCTCCGACCGAGGAGAGTGAAACGAGAACACCCAGGACCACACCCGTTGCGATCGTGAATCCCGGGTGGCGGGGCAGCTCGTACGCCACTGAAATGCGCTTCATTCGAGCACGCAGCACCAGCGCCAGGCCGGTGAGGATCAGTGCCACTCCAAGGGTAGTGGTGATGATCTTTGAGCTGCCCAGGCCGCCGGTGTAGGCATGCAGGCTTAGAAGTGTGATGACGGCGGCAGGCAGACTGCCGGCGGCCAGCAATGCGGTAATGCGCCATTCGACTCGCTTCTTTTTCGCATGGACATAAGTCCCGCCCGATTTGGTGATGGCCGCATGCAAGAGATCCGTACCAACCGCTGTTACCGGGTGAATGCCGAAGAACAGCACCAAAATCGGCGTCATGAGCGATCCCCCGCCAACACCGGTGAGACCGACAATAACTCCGACGACGAATCCGGACAGCGTTTGGGCGAGATCGATCATGCCTGGCTGAAAATATCATCTTTCACGGGGATACCCGTTATGTAAAATGGTTTAAACGTATAAAAAACAGCGGGTAGGCATCTAACGCGCCTAAGTCACAGTTTCGGCAAATGGCCGCGCCAAAGCGGCCAATCTGTGGCGCAATGTCGCAGTAGCTAGGGAGGGTCAATCCGTGTTCGACAAGATCTCTCGCAGTTGGTCGCTCGCCGGGCAATGCTGGGACGTGCTCAAGGAAGATCCTGCTCTTCTGGTGTTCCCGTTGTTGTCCTCCATCGTCTTGTTGGTTCTGCTCGGTTCTTTTGCGCTGCCGGTGTATGCGTTTTATCACAGTCTGCAACCCGCTCTGGCTGAGGGCAGCACGACGCACACCAGCCGATTATTGTTCTACGTCACGATGTACGCGTTCTATTTCGTCAGTTACACCGTGATGATGTTCTTCAACTGCGCACTGATCAGCGTAGCGCTCAAACGACTCGACGGCGAAACCGCCAGTGTCCGCGAAGGCTTGCAGATGGCGCTCGCGCGCCTTCCCGCCATTTTGGGTTATGCCGTCATCGCAGCGACAGTCGGCACGATTCTGCGCGCGATCGAGGAACGGGTAGGGTTCATTGGCCGCATTGTCATCGGCATCATCGGCGCGGGATGGACCATCGCGACGGCGATGACGCTGCCGGTGTTGATCGAGGAAGACGTCGGCCCGGTCGAAGCCATCTCACGCAGCCTCGCGCTTTTACGGCGCAATTGGGGCGAGAATGTCATCGGCAACGGTGGCATCAGTCTCGGCGTGGCGGTGGTGGCGATCCCCATCCTCGGCATCAGCTTGTTGATACTGTTTGCCGCGATGTCGACGCGCGCGGGAGCGACGATCTTCCTGGCGATGGCGCTCTTTGTAATAACGATGATCGCGCTCGGCCTGGTAAGTTCGACGTTGCACACGATTTACACCGCAGCTCTGTATCGCTTTGCGACCGGCAGCAAGGAAAATGCCGGAATCGATGGTGACCTCCTGGCGGAGGCGTACCGGCAGAAGTAAAGTTCTCGAGCCGATGTCCACAACCACCGTGGATTGAGCATCGCGCGTAAACGGCCTAGAAGGATGGGGAGCGTCAGGGCACTGCTCTTCCGTGCCCTGCGCTCCCCATCCCTCTAGGCCGTTCGGGCCTGGTCCGGTATGACATCCGTGAAGACGAACCCATCCCGTTCGACCGTTTCACCGATCGAAACGCCGATAGGCGCGGCGAACATCGGGCCCTGGGTAACCACGGTGTGAAACTCGCCATTCTCTCCGCACGGATCGATATGTGCCGGAATCTCCTCCAGTAGCGCCGCATCGAATCGGCGTCCCGCAAAGCTCGCGGGGATTTGCTTCGGATCCAGACACACCAAGTGCGCGATGAGACCGCACTTGATCATTTCAGCGGCCAGCCGCCGCGTGTCGCGAGCCCACAGCGGAAAGATCGGCGTCATGCCGAGCGCGGCGAGGGTTCGCTCGCGATAGGCACGAATGTCCTCGAGAAAAAGATCGCCAAATACAAGGTGATGAACGCCCGAGGCTTTGATGGTGGCGCAGGCGTCGGCCATACGCGCTTCATAGATCTCATTCGTACACGGACTCGGTATGAAAACCTTGATGGCGGGTACGTTCAATGCGGCAATCTGGCGGTCCAGCAGCTCGGAACGCACACCGTGCATCGCGACCCGGTCGAACCGCTCGTTGACGGTCGTTACGACGCCTACGATCTCGGCGAGCCCGAGTCGCCGGGCCTCGCAAAGAGCGAACGCGCTGTCCTTGCCGGAGCTCCACGATACAAACGCCTTTGGTGGCACGTCGTTGGGAGTCAGCGCGACAGCAGCGACAAAGAGCCCTTTGGGCCCACGATGGTCGCAGCCAAATCTAACGCGTTGGATTGTCGGATCTGCACACTCAGTTCTAATTTTGCGGCCAGGGTTTTCAAACCAACCGGATCGGGTGTGGAAATCCAGAGATCTGCGAGGCGGCAGCCGATTGGCGCATCCACAGATGGATGAAGCGAATTGGAATCCCATTCGATGAAGAACGGGAGTACGCCATCCTTGTCGTCTTTCAGGGTCAGAGACGCCCACGTCAGCGTGGTTCCGTCCGGACGAGCTCGCGAGCCCGGTTTCGGGCCCACGCATTCGACGCCATCCGCTTGCAGCACCGACGCGAATTTCTTCACATCGTGTCGATGTATGGCCCAACCCACCAGCGCCGGGTTCTTCAGACTTGCCACGTGACGAGGATCGGTCGACGCCGGCTGCATAGGATCAGGCGCAATTATTTCCATGTATCGCAACGCGCCCAGAGACAGCAAGGCGTTTTTCGTGCCCGCTCCGGGGTGCACCCCGCCGGCAGCAGCCCGAACTCCGGTGCGCTGGTAAACATACTCGACGCCCGCATCCAAGTCGTTGCAACCCAAGATGATGTGGTCCAGTGATTTCGGCACTTTGCCTGAGGCAGGCCACGCCAAACGGGGCGCCGCCATTAAACTGGTGGCCGCGAGGTTGAACACACGCCGCGAAAGACGTCTCATAGGGCATATGCTAACGCGCTCTCGGGCCCGACGACAATGATTGGAGGCATCGCGCTGTGCTTGGTGCTGTCTGCGGCACAGGCGCCAGTACGCGCTTCCTTCGACGTCAAACCAGAACGAGATTTGCTCGGCCGCTTGCTGGGGGCCCGAGCCGCGCAGTTCGAATTGAGCGCGGTGCAGTCTGAGGGTGGCCATGAGCGGTTTCGCATTTCGAATGCAAACGGGCGCATCAAGGTGGAAGGCACCACGCCAAGCTCACTGCTCTTCGGCGTGAATTGGTACCTGAAATATATTGCGCATGTCGAGATTTCGACCAACGGAACGCGGCTTGGACCGTTGCGCGCGTGGCCGCTGCCTGCCTCCCCGATCGAGGGGGAAACGCCCTATGCCTACCGCTATGCGCTCAACCAGAATATCGACGGTTATTCGGCGCCTTATTGGAGTTGGGCGCGCTGGCAGCATGAGATCGATGTCCTGGCACTTTCCGGGATCAACGCCATAATCGTTGAGCGGGGCATGGATGCCGTGCTCTACAAAACGTTTCGCGATGCCGGCTATTCGGACGCGGAGATCCGCGCCTGGATTACGCAACCTGCGCATCAGAATTGGCAGTTGATGGGCAACCTCTGCTGCTTCGCGGGCCCAATAGGCGCGGCGCTGATGCAGAGGCGTGTAGCGTCCGCCCGGCAAATCATCAAGCGGCTGCGCGAGCTTGGCATCACTCCGGTGCTGCCGGGATTTTACGGCATCGTGCCCGCCGATTTTCAGGGGAAATTTCCGCGCGCTCACGTGATCGCGCAAGGCGAATGGGCGGGGTTCGTGCGGCCGGGGTGGCTCGATCCGCGTGACCCGATGTTTGCGAACCTGGCGGCCACTTTCTACCGCCACCAGCACGAACTGTTCGGCGACAGCGGCGTCTACGACATGGAGGTGTTTCAGGAAGGGGGCGATTCCGGCGATGTGCCCGTGCCGGAGGCTGCGCGAGATGTGCAAAATGCGCTGGCCGCGGCGCATCCCGACGCCAGCTGGATGATGCTGGCGTGGCAGGGGAATCCGCGCCAGGATTTGTTGAGAGGCGTCGATCGCCGCCGGCTGCTCATCATTGATATTGATCACGATCGCGTGCCGCGTGATGATCGCCTGAAGGATTTTCGCGGCGCGCCCTTCTTATTCGGCGGCATTTGGGAGTTCGGCGGCCGCACGACCTTGGGCGCGAATGTCCAAAACATCACCCAGCGCTTGCAACGGCTCGGAAGTGCCAACAGCAACATGGTTGGCACCGCGGTTTTTACCGAGGGCATGGATACCAATCCATTTGCTTTCGAATTATTCACCGAGATGGCGTGGAGAAAAGCGCCGTTCGATATCGCCGAATGGACCGAGTCCTACGTGCAACGCCGATACGGGGCGGCCGATCCACACGCGCTGGCGGCTTGGAAGGTACTCCTGAATACCGCGTATGCCATCCGCATCGATGAGGTCGATTTCAACAGTGAACGCGATGCCGCTCAGGAGTCCCTGTTCAACGCACAGCCCAGCCTCACGGCAAACCGCGCGTCCCATTGGTCGCCGGAAGCCATGCGCTACGATGCCGAAGAATTCAAGCGCGTACTGCCCGAGATTCTGCGCGTGGCGCCGGAGGTGCGCAGGAGCGACACTTATGAATACGATCTCGTGGACGTCGCACGCCAGACGCTGGCGAACGAGAGCAGGCTGCTTTTGCCGCAAATCAAAGCAGCGTTCGACGCCAAGGAGCGTCCAGAATTCCGTACGTTAACCGAGCGCTGGCTCCATCTCATGGATCTGCAGGATCAACTGCTCGCCTCCAATCGTTTCTTTTTGGTAGGCACCTGGCTCAAGTTTGTGCCGCCGTGGGCCTCGACACCCGAGGAAGCGGCGCGCCTGAACTATGATGCACGCTCGATCCTCACGACCTGGGGCGACCGAAAAGCCAGCGAAGGGGCGGATCTACATGACTATGGGAATAAGGACTGGGCAGGACTCACGCGAGACTACTACCGCGTCCGGTGGCAGACTTACTTTGCAGCACTCGACTCGCAACTCAGCAGCGGGTCTCCCGCCGAGCCGGTCGACTGGTTCGAGTTGGGCGATGCCTGGAATCACGATTCCCGCCCTTATCCCAGCCGGCCGCGCGGCGACACTTATGCCATCGCCACACGCATTGCAGGCGCGCTGAATTTGGACGTGCGCCGGCCTTAGCCGCCACGCTAGAATCGGGCATGCCCGCAAAATCCAAGCACATTGGCGTCGTGGCGTGCAGCGTCGAGGGCGCGGCATTATGTTTTCGCGAAATCGCCGCATATTCCGAGGCACTCATGGGCGAGCATTTGCATCCGCAGGTAACGCTTAGCTGCATTGCCATGGGTGAATGGATGCCGGCCTTCAATCGCGGCGACATCCCGGGCGTTGCCGACTTCATGCTGCGCGAAACCGAAATTGTTGCGAAGGCCGGCGCCCAGCTCGCAATCTGTCCGGACAACTCCGCGCACCTCGCGTTCAAGCACGTCGCTGCGAGATCACCTATTCCGTGGCTACACATTGCGGAGGAGGTCGCGAAGGCCGCGGTGCAGAATGGCTATGGGCATGCCGCGTTGCTCGGCACCCGTTTCACGATGAGCGGGCCGGTCTATCCTGAAATGTTTGACAAGTACTCCCTCAACATCAGCTCGCCGGACACAGCGGATCAGAAGATAGTCGATGACATCATCTTCAATGAACTCGTCAAGGGAATATTCACTGAAGAATCCCGGCTTCGCTATAACGCTGTGATCGATCGAATGAAATCGCGCGGCTGCGATAGCGTGATCCTCGGTTGCACGGAGATTCCCCTGCTCGTGCGGCAGGACGATTGTCCTTTGCCTGCGTTGGATTCGACGCGCCTGCTGGCGCGGGCGGCCGTCGACGCAGCTTTGCAATCATCAAGCGGCGCGTAGCGCCGTCGCAATGGGAAGTCGTGCCGCCCGCAGGGCGGGAAGAAGTCCGCCGGCCAAACCCATCCCCAGCGCCCAAGCAATGCCAATCAGTCCCAGCGAAGGCGCGACCGCCAACTGAAAGTTGTAGCCGAAGGGGCTCGCCGACAGTCCGTTGAAGAATACCCACGCGAGAGCGCCTCCCAGCAGCGCTCCGGGCAGGGCGAACAACAATGATTCACAGAGAATGGATGCGACAATGGCACTGGGGCTGAATCCGATTGCACGCAAGGTTCCGAGCTCTCGTCGACGCGAGTCGATGATTGCGTACAGCGAGTTTACCGCACCCAATGTCGCGCCGATTGCCATGATGGTGCCGACGAAGTAGCTGGCGAAATCGAGAATTCCCCTCAGTTGTTTAAAGTCCGCCTGCACCGCTTCGCTCTCGTGTTGCACTTCAAGGCGCAGCGTCGGATTGGCCTGCAGCGCATCGCGAAACGCGGTGAAGTCCGCGGGAGATTGCAGCATCACGGAAACCTGGTTGTAGGTGTTGCGATTGAAGGTCGACATGAGGACATCGACGTCCGTATACACGACACATTGCAGCGAATCTCCTTCGTCGAAGTAGCCGACGACAACCCAGTCGATGCCGCGAAGCGAGCGCCGGTCCCCCATTTCGAACCCCGCGAATTGACGGCGGCAAGGGTTGCTGGCGATCAGTTCATGCAGCCCGGGCTGAAACATGCGCCCGCCGGTAAAGCGAATCTCGGGCCGGTATTGGGTCAAGTTGGCGGTGGTGCCCACGAGCGGAAAAAAGACTCGGATTCCCGTCACCCGCCCGTGCGCTTCGATCGGAATCAGCGACGTGAAAATCACAATGGGGGCGCCATCAACCCCTTTTTTTATTCCTGGAAGGTCGCGGGCGCTGACGGCAACATCCCTCGGGATACTGCTCTGAATGTCGCGCGCTCCGGTGCTGCTCAGGATCACTCGATCGGCACGCACATTCTCCATCGCCTGACGTTGCATCCCAGTGCCCATGGCCAACATCGAAACGAGCACGCCGACGGCGCAGGCGATGCCAATGATGATGGTCAGTACAGCCCCCATTCGCTGTGTGGCGCCCGACAGACTCATCCGCAGGATGCCGAGGAATTGCCGGACAAAATTCATGCGATCGCTATCCGTTTGCCAGCGCAGCGGCGACTTTGAGGCGGCCCGCCTGAACGGCCGGGACCGCAGCGCTGATCAGCGCCACGACGACGGCCAACCCGAGGCCGATCGCGATGACGATCTTCGGCATCGAAAGTCCCACGACAAACACTGCTGCAATTGGCAGTAGTACGGTAGCCAGTGCGAGCCCAAATGCCCCGGCGGCAACGCATATCAGCAAAGCCTCCGCCAGTATGAGCAGGAACACGGCGCGATCGGTGAAGCCCACTGCCTTGAGAACCGCGAGTTCCAATCTGCGCTCGCGGATGGATTGCATCATCATGCTGGCGGTAGCCAGAAGCAGCGCCGCCAGCGCTGCGCCGACAATTGCCCGGATAAGAAAGTTCATGTCGCCGATCGACTGCGCCCGCGCCTGCGCCAGTTCCAGCAATGATTCGGTTTTGGTTTCCTGTGACGAATTGGCGAAGCGCCGGTCGATTTCGTCGGACACTGCCGCGGCCAGTTTCGGGTCCGAAATTGCGACGTTGAAGTGCTGCACAGTGCCCTTTCCGAGAAAGCGCGCCTCTTCGAGGTAGGCCAGGTTGATCAGAATATTGTCTCGTCCGCTGCCGACGTCGCTGTCGCTGAAGGTACCCACTACATCGAAGGCCCAATCCGTCGACCCGTTCATTTGCGCCGTCTGGGACATTAAGGGGATGCGATCGCCGATCTTCCAACCGTACTTCTCTGCCAGTTCAATTCTGACCAGGGCTGCCGTGCGAAGTTTCTGGAAGGCCGCGAGGTATTCGGGCGCTATCGTAAAGGTAAACGCAGACGGCCAGTCTTTGACGAGGCTGATGGCGACAACCCCCAGGCCCTGGGTGGGCTTTTGATACGTGGCGCCGAAGATGTCAACGGGGACAACCAGCTCCACGCCCGGCACCGACTTGATCTCGTCGAGCGAGCCTGCCGGCAGCGATGCGGCAAGAAAACTCAAGCGGCTGTGCACAATCAAGAGATCAGCGCGCGCGGCGGCGGCAGCGTGATCAACGCCGGTTTTCAAGCCCTGCAGCATGCCGAACAGCGCAAAGGCGACACTCACCTGAAAGAAAATAAGCGCTGTCCGACCGGGCTTTCGCCAAATGCCGGACCAAAAAAGCGGTAGGAATCTCACTCTGGGTCTGAATCGAGCGCAACGTGCACGGCATGCGAAAAGGCCTCGATATTCCAATCATCCAGCAGCTCGCATTGTGCGGTGATCATCTCGGCCTCATCGATTGTCACGGCTTCCACGGTGTAACACACCACTGTTGTGCCATTGCTTCGCACGAAGCGCGCAATCATGGCATCGTCATCGAACGTGCGCGTGGACACGATTTTGCGTTTCATCAAGAGCGCCTGGAGGCCATCCGCATCGGGAATAGACGCTAGAAATGCGGCCATTTGGGCGGCATCAGCGAATTGCGCGTGCGATTCCGTGATCTTGCGATCTGTAGGGAGCTGCATTGGAGCGAAACCTCTGCCATGCGGACTTTCCATCCAGCGTACTCTTAGTCAAGCTGCCTCTCACCAAAAACCGTCAGTTGGGCGGAGCGGCGGCCGGGTTCCGACAGATTGTCTTGGGCGAAATCGCGCCGACGGCAGGCGTCTCCGAATGCCAACCGGCGATTTGATAGCAGTTGGCATTGATCCACACGATCCAATCACCGCTTGCGGTCTTCATCTGATCGCCGGCGTGATGTTCGCGCCAGCCTGACTCATCCAAGGAGGATGATACCGATAGAGCGCTATTCCCAGTCTGATGTCTGCGGATCTCGAATGCGCGTACGGCGCGGTGGGCCTCGGCCGCCCAATTCACGGCGGGTCCGCGACCATCCGGCGCAGAACCGGGACCGGTTTGAGTTGCAGAGTTGAGCGCGGGCGGTGCGAGCGCCACGGCAATGTTGGTGCTCCAATGCTGAGGCCGGGTGTTCTCGAGGAGCACTTTTGGAGGCTTTACGGGCGCGAGAACCACCAGCTGAATGGCGTGTTCAGCAGGGCCTGCAACGTTCAGGGTTCGAGAGTGCGCAAGCAGCAGCGCCAGCGCCGCCAGATGCAGCGCCAAGACTATGAAGAGGACAGTAGGTCGCACAGGATTCATCGACATTCGCTCGAATATCCAGACTTCGCCGAAGGATAAAGGGGCGCGTTTGTATTTTGACTGCTCATAGTGGGCGAGGTTCCTGCGCGGCTCAAGCCGGGCGCGCACTGCTTTTGCTACTTGACTATAACTATAAGGTTATATAACCTATTAGCTATGTTAGATCTTGATACAACCTTTTCCGCACTGTCCGATCCGACCCGCCGCGCAATTCTGGGGCGTCTCGCCCTGGGCGAGCAGACGGTCATGGAGCTTGCGCAACCATTTGACATGTCTCAGCCGGCCATTTCGAAGCACCTGAGAGTGCTCGAAAGTGCCGGGCTCATTGCGCGGCGGGTCGAGGGCGCGAAAAGGCCCTGTCGGCTGGCGAAGGGCGGCGTTGACGCGATTGATCAATGGCTTGCGATGCTCCGCAAGGCATTGGCAGGCAACTACGACCGACTCGATGCCCTGCTGGCGGACATGAAACCGTCCAAAGGAAGGAGGAAACGATGAGCACGCTCACTCTTAGGACTGAAGGCGACAAGTATGTCGTTGTGACCAGGCGCTTCGCCGCGCCGCCCGAAGCGGTATATCGGGCGCACACCGAGCCAAAACTAGTGCAGAAATGGCTGCTGGGTCCCGATGGTTGGACCATGCCCGTGTGCATCTGCGAAGCGAAACCTCATGGCAAGATTCGATACGAATGGGCCAATGGAAAAGGCGGAGACTTTTATCTGACAGGAGAATTCATTGAACTCGAGCCCTACAGGCGAATCGTGCACGTGGAGCGCATGCACTTGCCCGACGCAACGCCGGACAACCGTATCGAAACGCGATTTGATCCCGACGGCACCGGCACGTTGATGACCATGCGCATGACGCTGCCCGATGTTGAAACGCGCACTCGCATGCTCACGAGCGGCATGGAGCGGGGAATGGAAGCGAGTTACGTGCGGCTGGAAGGCATCATCTAGTGGCCTTGATTGCCGTGGCACGCATCGCGCAGACTTCGTGGCCGTGAAGAAGAAAGCAGCAACTGCGGGGCGGACGCGGCGAATTCGACGCGCGGCCTCCGACATGCGCGCCCAGGCGCTGGCGGCCGCCCGCCGCCTCATCGTGGAGGGAAGCGACGAGGTCCTCACGATGCGTGCGGTGGCGGACGCGGCGGGAGTCACTTATCCCAACTTGAGCCATCACTTCGGCTCTGCCGCGGGGCTGCACGCTGCGATCGCCGAGGACCTGGTGCGCGAGTTGTTGGCGGGATTGCAGACTGTCGGCGTGGAGATGGACAACCTCGAACACGACTACCGCGCCGTGGTAGTCCGTGTGTTCGATCTCTTCAGCCAGAATGGGCTTGGCAAGGTCTTGGGCTGGCTGGTCCGCTCAGGAGAGACATCGCGGCTTGAGCCGGTGAACCGTATGCTGTCCGAGTTTATTTCCAGCCGCGCGCGCTCCCGCTCTAAGACCGATGCCAACCGCATTTCGCGCATTGCCCTGATTGTGGCCTTCGCGGCCTACGCGGAATCCTCCGTGGGGCCGATTCTGGGTGGCATTCTGGGCGCCAGCGCCTCAAAACGCAGGGACTACTTCGCGCAGGCTCTTGCTGCGTTGCGCTAGGCATAATTTATGTTTCCATCAATAGCATATTGACGGATACATAAATAGCGAATAAGGTAAAGGCTCCCTGGTTTAAATCGGGCGTGCCATGGATCATTCTTCTCCCACCCCTGCGGATCTGCAGATTCAACCCCGCAATGTGATGTTCGCGCGCGGCCGAACCGCGGCGCGTTGGTGGAACGGCGGCGATGCCGTTGCAACAGCGTTTTACAACAGCCTGTCTCTCACCTTTCCAAAGGGCGAGGCATTCTTCATCGACAGCGTGAGAAATTTCCGGGACAGCGTGCCGGCGCAGCAGCAGGGGCAGATCGACGCCTTCATCAAGCAAGAGGCCGCCCACAGCCGCGAGCACAGCCACCTAAACAATCAAGTCGAGCAAGCCGGCTACGACGTAGGCCCCATGCACGCGGATCTTGATTCCCGATTGGCGGAGATGAAGAAGCAGCCCCCGATCGTCGGCTTGGTGACCACCGTTGCATTGGAGCACTTCACCGCCATCATCGCGCACGCCTGCTTGAAGAGCGAACGTCACTTCAAGAACGCGTCGCAGGATGCCGCGCGATTATGGAAATGGCATGCCATCGAGGAGATCGAACACAAGGGCGTGGCGTATGACACCTTTCTCGCCGCCACGCAAAAACTGTCGACCTATAAGCGCTGGAAGTTTCGTTCCCTCGTGATGTTGCACATCAGTTATACGTTCCTTCGGGGACGGGTGCGCGCCATGCGGCAATTCCTCGAGCAGGACGCAATGGACGGCCCCGGTACGTGGCTGCGGATCTTCTGGTATTTGCTGATCTATCCCGGCTTGTTGCGTCAAATCTTTCCGGCGTGGCTGTCCTTCTTCCGGCCCGGTTTCCATCCCTGGCAGCACGACGACCGCGCCTTAGCGGCTGAGCACGAAGCACGCTTGGCGCTGCCGGTACTGAACAAGGACGCCCTCGTCAAGTTGGCCTAGCAAGTCGGGTATCCTAAACTCGCCCCTACGCGGTGAGGTTCACCGCCGGGGCGAGGAACAGGATCATGATCGATATCAGCAGCGCCGGCACATTCGCGCTCGGGACTCGCGGCGTGAAGCGGGTGGGATACGGTGCGATGCAGTTGGCGGGGCCGGGCGTGTTCGGACCGCCGAAAGACCGGCAAGGTGCGATCGCGGTGCTGCGCGAGGCGCTGGCGAGCGGGGTCGATCATATAGATACCAGCGACTATTACGGTCCGCACGTCACCAATCAACTTATTCGCGAAGCCCTTCACCCCTATCCCGGTAATCTGGTGATCGTCACCAAAATTGGCGCGCGCCGCGGAACCGACGGATCCTGGAATCGGGCTTATTCCGCCGAGGATCTGACGAGCGCCGTACATGACAATCTTCGAAACCTGAAAGTCGATGCGCTTGACGTCGTCAACCTGCGCCTGATGTTCAGTGTCCACGGGCCCGCTGAGGGTTCCATCGAGGCGCCGCTCGCTGTGTTGGCGGGGCTGCAGCGCCAAGGACTGGTCCGTCAAATCGGCCTCAGCAACGTGACGAGGAAGCAGGTCGAAGAAGGTCGCGCCATCGCGGAGATTGTCTGTGTGCAGAACCACTACAACCTTGTCCGCCGAGAAGACGACGCGCTGATCGACGAGCTTGCCGGCGCCGCCATTGCCTATGTGCCGTTCTTCCCGCTCGGCGGCTTCACGCCTTTGCAGTCGACCGAGCTCTCGGATGTCGCCAAGTCGCTCGGCGTAACGCCGATGCAGGTGGCGCTCGCCTGGCTGCTTCAACGCGCACCTAACATTTTGCTTATTCCCGGCACCTCGTCTGTGATTCATTTGCGCGAAAACCTGGCGGCGGCCCGCCTAACATTGCCGGGCGTTTCCGTGGCGGCGCTGGACCGGATTGGGCGCGTCGCGGCCGCTAAGTGAGCCCTTCAGCGTCGCCTCAGTCGTTCTTGAGCGCACGAATCCCGCGAGTGTTAAGATTTCGAGATAACGAGCGATCATAAGCCGGCAAAATCATGAAGTCGGGCGAGCAGGTCTTGATTCTCACCGCGAAAGGCGCGGAAGAACTCCGCAATCATGCGTCCAAGCTTGACGCATCCGCCCGGAATATTCTGTCGTTGATTGAGCAGGGCTGCAAAACCACCGACGCCGTCCTGCAGCGCTCGATGTTTCCTCACAACTCGGTGGTCGATGGCCTGCGCCGGCTTTTGACCAACAAGTTTGTCGCCATGGCGGATGATGAGCCTGCCTCCCGATCCGGGAACTCGGCGGAATCCGCCCGCGCGGGCCGCCGGGAATTGCGTCTCAATTTCGGCGTCTCTCCCAGTCAGGCGCGCTTTGCGCTGTCCAACTTCTGCATGGACGAGTTCGGTACGGACGGCCAATTCCTCGTGGATGCGGTGAGTCTCTGCAACGATGTCATGAGCCTGCAGGAAGTCCTGAACAGTATTCGATCGGAAGTCGATGAGCGCCTCGCGAATCGCTTGCCGGCTCTGATTGCCTGCGTTCGCGAAATCAACGAAACGGACGACGCGTCCACGACGGGAGCGCACGTGCAAGCCGCCGCGCCCGCGGTGAAGCCGGCGCCAAGCAAACCCGGAACCGCGAGAGCCTCTCCGGAGGCCAGGCCGGCGCCTGCACACAAGCCGGCCGCAAGCAGCAGTCACGGGCCGGATCCGCTGCGTCTGGAGCCCGGTATTTCGCTTGCTCAGGCGCGCTTTGCGCTGACGGAATTCTGCCTCAATCAGTTCGGCGTGCAGAGGCAGGAATTCGTGGATGCGGTCAGTCGTTGCGGCGACGTGCCTGGCTTGCAAAAGGTGCTGAATTTGATTCGGACCGATCTATTCGATCACCATCGGGATCGCTTGCCGCTGCTGGTCGCCTGCGTGCGCGAGATCAACGATTCGGCCTCGTAGGGCGTTGCTACAGCTTGAATCTAGAGATCGCTTTTTCCAGCAGCGCCAGCGTTTTGCTGACGCCCTTGGTCTGCCGCAACAGCTCCTGTGCCGTGGTCTCGTCGCGACTGCGCTGGAAGGCGCTCGAGGTGCTCTCAAATTTGCGTGACTGCTCGTTGACTTCAGTGGCCGCGCCGCTAACGGCGAGGACTAAATTCTTCAACTTCATCTGCATCAATTTGAGCGAGGCCATGAGGCTGTCCGGGCGTTTGCCGGCCACTGCGATTTCCACGGCGAGATCGCCGGCGGCAATCTTTTTCATGTATTCCGCCGCAACCAGCGGCTCCCCGCCGAGCAGCTGCAGCACCTTCCAGTCCAGGAGGAAGAACAGGGCGATCGATATGGCGGCGCCGATAACCAATCCCGCCAAGGCGACGCCATAGCCGATTTTTCTGCCCACGGAGTGCAATTCGGCGACCGGGTAGGCTGAGATGATCGTGAGACCCCATTCCTCCAGCGGCACTCGGTCAATGACCCAGGAGCCATCCTTATTGTCGATGTGCTCCTGGACCTCTTCCTTGGTGACCCAGGACGGTGCGTAGCGCACGGTCTTGCTGTCGACCACGGCGACAAAGCCGCTCTGCAGCACCCGTGATTGTTCTAAAGATTGGCTTAGGACCGGGAGTTCGGCCTTGTAGCCGACGTAGGCAATGCCGATGAAGTCGCCGTTCTTGGCGTTGAGTGGCTCATAGCCGGTGATGTAGGGGTTGCCAAGGATGTCAACCACGCCGTAAAAGGCCTGACCGCGGCTTAAGGCAGCGTATGCCTTGGTGGTGTTGTTGAGTTCAGTACCCACCGCGCGGCTGCCGTCGTCCTTCAAGACATTGGTCGCGATGCGCACAAAGCGCTCCCCATCCTTGGAGAAGATAGTGGCCGTGCCCTTGTTCAAGCGGGTGACGTAATCGACGATTTCGAAGTTCCCCGCCTGGCCCCTGCCGGCGACGATGATATCGGCAATGGGTTTGCCGGCGAGAGTGACGTTGCCTCCCTTGTCGGCGCCGCCGCGCGCGTTGATCTGCTCCTTGAGCAGGGCCATGCTCATGCGTACGCGTTCGTCCATCAGCGTCGCAGTGGTGACAAACACACCCCGGACCGACGTGACGTTATCCGCGACTTGCTGCTTGATCTGGGCTTCCTCGTGCTGCATTGCCCAAAAAGAAAAGCCGATGGCGCCAATGCTGATGAGCAGCAAAGCGATGGCCGCGACCGGCAGCACTACCTGAAACTTGAATCCCCGCAACAAGGCTCACTCCTTGAAAATACCCGCCTATTCCGCCAATTTCTCAGTCCCGGTGATGCCTACGGAGTCTCTAATTTGGCGAAATTTATGCTATCGCCGCCACGTTTTTGCGCTTTTTCGCTGATTTTGGACGGCTGTCGTGCACATTCATAAAATTCCAATGTGGTTGGGGTAGCTTTGCATGCCCGGGGGCGTGCCCCGCCGTCAGGAGGCCAGATCGCATGATTAACGAGCAGCCGAAAACAATTGCGCAGGTCGGCCAGGTGCGGCTGGGCAAGGCGCTGTACGAAAGGCACCTGCTAATGGATAAGGTAGTGGGATTGGCCAGCGCCACCCCGCGTGAGCGCTTTGAGGCTTTTGCGCTCTCGGTGCGTGAGGTTTTGGCAAAACGCTGGGTGGAAACCGCGAGCACGTATGCTCGCGAGAACCCCAAGCGGGTTTATTACCTCTCGATGGAATTTCTCATTGGCCGATCGCTTGCCAACAACGTCACGAACTTGCTTTTAGATCCGGATGTCCTCCGCGCCGTCAAAGAAATCAATCTAGATTGGGTGGCCCTTTTGGAGCAGGAGCCCGACGCCGGGCTGGGCAATGGCGGACTTGGGCGCCTCGCAGCCTGTTTTTTGGATTCCATGGCAACGATGCAGATACCCGCAATGGGCTATGGGCTCCGGTATGAGTACGGCATGTTCAAGCAAGTCATCCAAGACGGATGGCAGGTCGAATATCCCGATAACTGGCTGGCGCGGCATGATCCTTGGGAAATACGCCGGGTCCGCGATCAGGTCGAGATCAAGCTCAATTGTTCCTACGAAGTGCGCGAGGGTACGCTGCGTGCGGTAGTCGGCAAACCCTCGAGCCTTATAGGAGTTCCTTACGATCGCCCGATCGTGGGCTATGGCGGCAACTCCATCAACACGCTACGCCTATGGGCGGCCAGAGCACCCGATTATTTCGACTTCCAGGCATTCAGCCACGGCGAGTTCGTCGGTGCGGTAGCCGAAGCGCTCGAAGCGGAGTCATTGACCCGCGTTCTGTATCCCGACGACTCTACCCAGTTGGGGCAGGGCCTTCGCTTCGTACAGGAGTATTTTCTGGTGGCCTGCTCGTTGGCCGATGTCATTCGCCGCTTTCGCATGCACAACACGGACTGGAGCTTGCTTCCTGAAAAAGCCGCGCTGCAGCTCAACGACACGCATCCGAGTTTCTCGGTGCCGGAACTGATGCGCATCCTGCTGGACGAAGCACACCTGGGTTGGGACACGGCCTGGGATCTCAGCTGCCGCACGTTGGGCTATACCAATCACACGCTGCTGCCTGAAGCCCTCGAAAAGTGGCCGCTGCCGTGGTTTCAAATGCTCGTCCCGCGTCAGCTGGAAATCATTTTCGAGATCAACCGACGCCTGCTGGAGGCGGTGCGGAAGCGCTACCCCGGCGACGAAGGCCGCGTGCAGCGAATGAGCCTGATCGAGGAAGGGGCTACGAAGCACGTGCGCATGGCGAATTTGGCAATCGTCGGTTCTCACAGCACCAACGGGGTGGCAAAGATTCATTCCGAGCTGCTGCGCACGACCACGGTCAAAGATCTGGCCGAGATGTTTCCGGAAAGGTTCAGCAACAAGACCAACGGCGTAACGCCGCGCCGCTGGCTTTTGCTGGCCAATCCGCCGCTCGCCGAGTTGATCACTGACGCCATCGGCAGCGCGTGGATCACGGATCTTGACCAGCTCACCCGCTTGAAGCCCTTTGCCAACAACGCGGATTTCCTCGACAAGTTCATGCAAGTAAAGCAGGAAAGCAAAAAACTGTGCGCGGGTTGGATCAAAATGAAGTTCGGCGTCAGCGTCGACCCTGAAACGATATTCGATTGCCACATCAAGCGTATCCACGAATACAAGAGACAGCTTCTCAACGCGCTGCGCATCGTCGTGTTGTACAACCGCTTGCGGGCTGATCCCAAAGCGGTGCAGTCGCCGCGGACGTTCTTCTTCGCCGGCAAAGCCGCGCCGGCCTATTATGTCGCCAAGCTCATCATCAAGTTCATCGAGAGCCTGGCTCAAACGGTCGCCGCGAATCCGGTCGCGAACGCGCAGTTGCGCATCATATTTTTGCCCGACTACGATGTTTCACTGGCGCAAAGACTGATCCCCGCAAGCGACGTGTCGAATCAGATCTCCACCGCTGGTTATGAGGCCAGCGGCACCAGCAACATGAAGTTCATGATGAACGGCGCTTTGACGATGGGAACCCGCGACGGCGCAACGATCGAGATGGCTGCGGAAGCCGGAGAGGAAAATTTTCTTCTGTTTGGCCTTACGGCGCAGCAGGTTGCCGACAGCCGTGGTTGGTACAACCCGCGCTGGCACTATGATCACGATCCAGAGACGCGCGCGGCCCTCGATTTGATCGGCGCCGGGCATTTCAGCGGGTCTGACCCGAAGCTTTTTCAGCCGCTGTACGACCTGCTGATGCAGGGGGATCGATACATGCACCTGGCGGATTTGCAGTCGTATCTGAAAGCCGATCAGCGGATGCGCGATTGGTATGCGAATCCGCGAGACTGGGCGCGCAAGGCAATTTTGAACGTCGCCTCTTCGGGATGGTTTTCGAGCGACCGCACGATCGGCGAATATGCGCGCGACATCTGGGGGGCCAAGGCTTGCCCCGTTTCATCAAGGGGTTTTGAACATGAATGACGCGCCTCCTCTGGACCAGGAGCAACTGATTCGCCGGATCAGCCGCGATCTGGCCGATGGCTACGATGAAGAACTCGAGATGGAAATCGAGGATCGGCCAAAAGTACCCGGCTCGTCGGCCGACGCCGAAACGGACTCGGAAAAGGCCTATCGGCTGCGCTATTTCAACGATCTGTTTCGACTTCAGGCCGAGCTGGTCAAACTGCAAGATTGGGTGGTCGACTCCCGGCAAAAGGTGGTGATCGTTTTCGAAGGACGCGACGCCGCGGGCAAGGGGGGAATTATCAAGCGGATTACCCAACGGCTAAATCCTCGCGTCTGCAGGGCAGTGGCCCTGCCGGCGCCCAACGATCGAGAGCGCACGCAGTGGTATTTCCAACGCTACGTTCCGCACCTGCCGGCGGGCGGTGAGATCGTTTTATTCGACCGCAGTTGGTATAACCGCGCCGGCGTCGAGCGGGTGATGGGATTCTGCACGGATGAGGAATACGAGGAGTTTTATCGTTCCGTGCCGGAATTCGAACGCATGCTGGTGCGCTCCGGAATTCGCTTGCTGAAGTATTGGTTCTCGATTACCGACGAGGAGCAATATGTGCGTTTTCTGGGCCGAATCCATGACCCGCTCAAGCAATGGAAGCTGAGCCCCATGGACCTCGAATCGCGCCGTCGATGGGAGGACTACACGAAGGCGAAGGAGGTCATGTTGGAGCGCTCGCACATACCTGAGGCGAAGTGGTGGGTGGTGCACGCGGTAGACAAGAAACGCGCGCGACTCAATTGCATTCATCACCTCCTGGAGCAGTTTCCCTACAAAGAGGTGATCAAACCGGCCATTGTGCTACCCGCGCGCGAGCATCACGAGGACTATTCCCGCCAGGCTGTGTCCGCCGACATGGTGGTCCCGGAGGTGTATTGAGCCGTGCGGTGGCATTTCATGTCCGACGCGATAAGTATGGCTAATAATGGGGGCGACGGGCGCCGGCCCACCCTTGTGGGATTGAACTTTTGGCTGACACTTGAGTCCCCCCTATGTCGACTACGGGAGTAATTCAATGAAGACTCGGCTTGCGATCAAACTCGGCGCGGTTGCCCTCGCGCTGCTTGTGAACAGCCTGATTCTAGGCGGCACAACCTTTATGGCCGGTTCCCACAGTCAAGAACAGCCCGGCGACCCCTCGGTCGCGTGCACCAAAACGAAAATGCTGCATCTAACCGTGTGACAATTTGGTGGGATCGGCGCCGACGCGGCCTCCGGCCGCATCCACCGATCCCGCGCGGGCCAGTGTGAAATCGAAGTGCACACTCGGCAACCCTTTTGCCGGCGCCAGCGGGTCGCTTGTTTTCTCATTCGCCACCAGTTCCGGCGATGCACCGAATACTACGTCGGTTTCGAGATACTGCCCGGGAAAGTAGAGCGCGGTGACCAATTCCCGAAATCCCGGCGCGCTGATGAGGAAATGAATGTGCGCCGGCCGGCAGCCTTCACGCCTTTGGGCGCGGACGAGATCCCCGACCGGGCCGTCCATCGGAATGAAATAGCCTAGCGGCCGCACGGTACGAAGATGGTATTTGCCTGCCGCATCGGTGTGAAACGTGCCGCGGTAATCGATTGCGCTGCCATCGCCCTCCTGCAAGTCATAGACTCCGGCGCTCGAGGTTTGCCACACCATCAGCTTGGCATTCGCCACGGCTTCTCCCGCGGCGGAGCACACCGTGCCCCACAGGAGGATTTCCTCGGATTTGTCGGCATTCGAAATCTGTTTGCCGAGCGTCAACTGCGGCGCATCCTCGCGAAAGAACGGCCCCAGCAGACTCGTGGAGGTCGCCTTTTCCACGGCCGTGGCGTCATGCAGTGTGTTCACCAGGGTGCTCAATCCCACGACGTCCGACAGCAGGATGAATTCCTGTCGCGTGGCGGTGCAGGTTTTGCCGACGCGCGTGAAGAACTCGATCGCCTTCAGCCATTCGGCCGGAGTCAGGTTCACCTCCCGGGCAAATGCATGCAGGTGGCGGATCGCGCTCCCAACAATGGTCTTGAGGCGTTCATCCGCCGTGCTCTCCATTTGCTTGAGCACGGCCTCCGTTACGGATTGCGGTGTGTAGCTTTTCATGGTGGCCCCGTGCTGCCTCTCAGGCGCGCCGACGCGAGACCACAAAGGCCTCGTCGTTGAACCACAGGCCGCCGTGCTTTTGCAGCACGTTTTGCGTGGCCGCGAGGTAGGCCCCGTTCGGGACAACCTCATCGAGCCGTTCATCTTCGATCTGGTTCACATAGATTGCGGCGTTCCAGGCGGCGAACAAGGTCGAGGTGCCGATTCGATCGCCGATTTCCGAGGGGAGTGTGTGCATCTCGTAACGAAACACTGCCTTGTCGTCCGGCGGTGCGCTCAGACTGAAGTCGCGGGCATCGCGCCCCAGCTCGCGGCGCAGGGTCGTCAGGAGTTCATGGCGGTCGACCTGAAACGGCTGCTCCTGCGGCCACAGTTGCTGGATGATTTCCAGACCCGGATCATGTCCATACGACTGGATCGCGAGCAGCCGACCGCCTGGGGCAAGACTGCGTGCCAGAGGCGCAAGCACCTTCTTCACTTTGAATTCTGCGCCCATCCGCGCCCGCCAGGGCTGCGAGGCGATCACCAAGTCGTAGTGCTCAAAGATGCTGCCAGGCTTGGGGATCACGGTGTCGAGCAGAAATTTATGATCCTCGCGATAAATGACCAGTACCGACGGCCGCACCACCTGCGGGTTGCCGGTCTTGGGACTGGGCGTGGTCTGCCAGCCGTTGGCCAGCGCCGGTGCGAGATCTTCGATCTGCTCGGCGTACTCATGAGCGGTTGAGCCGGTCAATCGCACTTCCTGCCAGTTGAGCGCAGCCGCCAAATGCGCGTCGCGCGGCATCAGGCGCGGCGCCTCGGCGTAGTTCAGATTGGTCACGACGAAAACCGTCGCGGGATGCTCGAACAGCCGATCCGGCAGCTTCTCGAGTCCCAGGCGAACATCCTCGAGGCTGATCTCCTTGGCGACGACGAACAATGGCACGGTCGGAAACAGGCGATGCGTGCTGCGCATGACGCGTGTGAGCACGGTGCCGTCGCCCATTCCTGCATCGAAGATGCGCAGCGCCGGCGGGGTCGGCCGCAACAAGGTCATCTCGTGAGCGGCGCGACGCGCAATGGCGGATTTCTCGTTGCAGGTCGTAATAAAGGCAAGATATTTCTGGCGGTTGTCATAGAAGCGAAACGGAATCGAGGCGGTCGTTTTGCCGCCTTCACGCGGCTCGCCCGCCGAATGCGCGGCCGCTGATCCTGAGGACGCAAGAGGTGCGTTCATCGCTAACGCCACAGCCGGCTGGAGGCGATCCGCGCGCCTTCCGCCAGTGATTGCAGCTTCAAGTACGCGATATCCGGCTCGACCGGTCCGAATCCGGCGAAGGTCCCGAAGCCGCAATCTGTCCCTGCCATGACGCGCTCGCGGCCGACGATGTGCGCGAAGCGCTCGATGCGCTCCGCCACCAGCAACGGATGCTCGATGTAGTTGGTCGTGGTGGCCAGGAGGCCCGGGATCAAAATCTTGTCGTCCGGGACTTTGAATTTCTCGAACACCGTCCACTCATGCGCATGGCGCGGATTCGCAGCCTCGAACAGCAATCCCTGCGGCTTTGCCTTGAGCACAACGGGCAGCAGGCGCTCCATGGGAACGTCGTGATGATGAGGTCCTTCGTAATTGCCCCAGCACACATGCATGCGGACACGGTCCGCCGGCACATTTCTCAGGGCATGATTCAAGACTTCGATGTGCCGTGCGGCGAGAACCTCGAACTCTTCGAGCGAGCGCTCGCGATACATGGTGTGGCGTCCCATCGCGAGATCCGGCGCGTCGATCTGCAGAATGATACCCGCCTGCACGATCGCCTCGTACTCGACTCGCAACGCCTCGGCGAGCGCTGTTAGGTATTCGTCCTGCGAGGGATAAAAGTCATTGGGCTGAAACAGCGCGACGACGCCCGGCGAGGCTGCGTTCATGAAAGCCTCGGTGGGCGCCGCCACCGCGATTGCCGACTGGATGTTCTTCAGATCTTCTTGCAAGGGGGCGAGATTCTTGACGCGAATCTCGGCGATGCAGCGCGGCCGGCGGTACTTGGCGGTCGAGCCGCGATCCGCCAGCTTCTTCAGCAATCCCGGAAATTCCACGAGATCTTGGCCCGGCTCCCGCGGCGTATCGCCGCCAAATCCGGAAAGGCGCTCGGCGATATAGGTGGCGTAGCTGATCTTGCTCATCTCACCGTCGCTGACCACATCGATGCCGACTGCAACCTGGCGCCGCACCACTTCCGCCACGGCATCGGCGATCACGGCGGCCGCGGCGCGCGCGTCGCGCACCTCGTTGCGTTCGCGCGCGAACAACACATCGGTCACCGCCTGACTGCGCGGCAGGCTGCCGACGTGGGTGGTCAAGATTCGATCAGTACTCTGCTTCATGAGACGAGGGCGGCTGTTACCGATAGGTATTGTTGGAGGTGTGATCGCCGGCCATCCAGCGCTTCAGATCGGCGTGCGCGTTTCCAAGGCGAACGCGGTTGATCTCTTGCGCCCGCGGACTGTCGAGCGTGAACTCGAGTATCAGCCCATTGGGATCGGTGACATACACCGAACGGCAGTAGCCATGCTCCAGAACGAACGACTGCGGTTCCTTGTAGCCCGCTGCAGCGAGGCGCTCTTCGATCGCCTGCTGCGTTTCCTTGTCGACGTTCAGTGCGATGTGATGGAAGGGCGAGGCGGGCATTTTCGGCCCGAACAGTTCTTCGTCTTCCGGCTTGGCAAACTTGAAGAAGGCGAGGGCGCCTCCATCACCCAGCGCAAAGAACAAGTGGCAGTAGACTCGTTCGGCGCCGAAAAGCTCATCCACCTCGCACCACGTCGCCACGAGCGGCAGCCCAATCAGCTCCTCGTAGAACTTGCGAGTCGCCTCCAGGTCGCGCGTGACGTAGGCCGTGTGATGCAGCCGGGACGGCAACTTCGTTGTGCTAGCCATGGATTTACCTCCGAATCAAAATTTGTAATCGAGATCGACACCGTAGCGTCGCGGCAGGGCGCGCCAGAGGAACCCGGCGCCGCCGACGTTGCCGGGCGAGAACTCCGCATTATAGATCTTGTTGGTGAGGTTCTTGGACCAGGCGGTAACGCTCCATTTCTGCGCTTGCAACCCCATGCGCAGATCCACCAGTGAAACCGGGTCGCGCGAGGTGATGTTGTAGGGCTCCCACCACGTACGTCCGATTTCGTTATAGTCCAGCCGCACCGTGCCGGTCAGGCCGTCGCCCAAGGGCTGTCGATACTGCGCGCCCGCACCGGCCGTGTTTCTCGACACGAGCGGGGCCTGGTTGCCGATTACGGTTGGGTCCGCCATGGCCGTGATGCGGCTGTCGGTGTAACCGAAGTTGGCATAAAGATCGAGGCGATCCGTCGGATGGGCCGTGAGGGAAATCTCGGCCCCCTTGTAGGTCGCACTGAGATTTCCCAGGTTTTGAGTCGAGTCCGCGGCGATGAAAACGAAGAAGTAGCCGTTTTTGGATTGCGTGTGGAAAACGTCCGCATCCAGCGTCAATCGCCGATCCAGAAATTGGCTCTTGAAACCCACTTCGTAGGTGTCGGCAATTTCAGCCTGGAATAGATCGTTGACGCCGAGCACGCCGTTCGCACGCGCGACATCGCCCACCCCCGTCTGGTTGAAGCCGCCGCTGCGAAATCCACGGCTCCAGCCGCCATAGAACGTCCAGTCATCGTTGGGCTTGAAGCGCAACGTGCCCTTGGGCTGTGTCGCGCTGAATGTCGCCTTGCGCACCTCGCCTGTAAAGGCCGTTGTGGTCGGCAAAAACACAGTCGGTGTGTCGGTGGTGTTCTGCCGTTGATCCTGGTCATAGCGCAACGCGACGTCGAGTTCCCATTGTTTGGTGAACTCGTAAATTGCATCGCCGAACACCGCCCAGGCGTTGTTGTCCTGACTGTCCGAGAGGAAAGTCTGGTTGGTATTGGTGGCGTACGGATTGGTCGGATCGACGATCGGCGTGTAGAAAACCGCCGGCACACCGTCGCCGCGATCCGCCAGATTTCCCGTGGAGATAAATCGCTTCGTGTGCACGAAGTAGGCCCCGGCGATCCAGGAAAAGCCATTGACCACCGGCGAAGTGAAGCGCAGCTCCTGGCTTATGGTCTTCACGTCGATGAATTGGCTCTGACTCTCATCGAACGGCCCACCCTGGGCGGGCGTCGGAATCGGGCCCACAAACGAAGTGAGCGCGTATTCCACGGACGTCGTCACGGGCCGGAAATCGTAGGCATCGCCGGTGTCGATCTCTTGGGTGTGGTTGAAGTCCGTGATCGAGGTAATGGTTCCATATCCTAAGCTGTAGTCGAGCTTGAGCGCGACATCCAGGATGTCGCGCTTATCCGTGCCCAGATTGTTGTTCTGTATCGGCGAGGTGGTGTCGTTGGCATTGCCGGGCGTGGTGAAGTCGCTGAATGGGTTGGACTCTTGGCTGCGGGGAATGATGAAGTAGTACGCGGTGGTTTCCGCCTTGTCGTACATGAAACGCAGGTCGGCGCTGAAGTTGTCAGCCGGTGTCCATAGCATCCGCAGCCGGCCTGAGTAATCGCGATAGGGGTCGGCTTTGCGGTCAAGATAGACATTTTCCAGGTAGCCGTCGGTATTGTAGTAGTTGAACGAAGCGCGATACTTCAATGTTCCTGCGGAGTCGAGCGGTCCGCTCAAGTTGAGGCCGGCCTTCTCCGCCAGCCCGTTGCCCACGCCGAGGCGGGTGCTCGCTTCGAAATGGTCGGACGGGTCCGCGGTGTGAATGATGATCGCGCCGCCGATCGCATCGCGTCCATACAGCGCACCCTGTGGTCCTTTGAGAACCTCGATCTGCTTGATGTCGTAAAGGCCTTGCGTGAACTCGTACGGATTGGTCTCCAGCACGCCATCGACCAACACAGCGACCGACGGCTCGCTGTTGCGCGCCTGCGAGATGCCGCGAATCGTAACGAACGAATTGCCGATGTTTTGCGTCTCAACCAAGGTCATGTTCGGGACCATCGCGATGAAGTCGCGGGGACTCTCGATTCCGGCCGCCGCAATTTCCTGCGAAGTGAACACGTCCATGGTGACGGGCACGTCTTGAAAGTTCTCGTTGCGCTTGCGCGCCGTGACCACGATTTCCTCGAGCGCCGGCGGCGGCGCGGTTTGGGCCCAGACGGGCTCGGCAATGATGATCATTCCGAACGCGGCCGCCAGAATTGCCAGAAATCGGCGCATGAAAGTGAACATGTGAGATCCCCCTCTTCGTTATTTAAGGCTTCAGCCCTCGCCTTTTCCGTTTGCCAGTTGTGTGCGCACCATTTGCGCGCCCGCGACCATCGCTTGCAGCTTTCCGAAGGCCGCCTCGCGCGGCAGATATTTCATGCCGCAGTCCGGCGCGATCAGAAGATTCTTTGCATCCACGAAGGGCAGGGCGCGGCGAATGCGATTCGCCACGACTTCCGGGGACTCGACGGTCGGGTCGGACAGGTCGATGACGCCCAAGATAATTTTCTTGCCGGGCAACTGCTTGAGCACGGCGCAGTCCAGGCTGGATTGCGCCGTCTCGATCGACACCTGGGCGCAGCTGCATTCCGCCAGCTCCGGCAGGAAGGAATAGCCGGAAGGCCTGGCATGAATGATGGCGGCGTAGCCAAAGCAGATGTGCACGGCTGTTGTGCCGACGATGTTTTCCAAGGCGCGATTGAGCGCCGTCAAGCCGAACGCGCGCGCTTCCTCGGGCCGCGCTTGCATGTAGGGCTCATCGATCTGTACGACGTCGGCGCCGGCATTGAAGAGATCGCGAATTTCCTCGTTCAAAGCGGCCGCGTAATCCATGGCGGCGAGTTCGCGATTGCCCCCGTAATGATCGATTTGCGCCTGCTGCGCCATCGTGAACGGACCGGGAACGGTTACTTTCACACGTCGATACGTGTGGCGACGCAGGAACTCCAGATCTCTCACGCCGACCGCATGGCGCCTGCGGATTTTTCCAATTACGCGGGGAACCGGATTGGGATGTCCGCTTCTATCGAGCGCGGTGCCGGGATTGTCGAGGTCGATGCCTTCGAGGGCGGTGGCAAAACGGTTCGAATAGCTCTCGCGGCGAATTTCTCCGTCGGTGATGATGTCGAGGCCCGCTTCCTCTTGCGCCTTGATGGCCATGAGCGTCGCATCGTCCTGCGCTTCGGCAAGATACGGTTCGGGCACCCGCCACAGCTCGAGGGCGCGAACCCGCGGCGGAAAGCGGCCGGCCAGGCGCTGCCGATCGATCAACCACTCGGGCTGCGGGTAGCTACCGACCAGTGTTGTTGGAAGCAGCATCAGACTCTCCCTGCGGCGCGCCGCGCCGATTCCGGCCAGGAAGTCCCTTCCTTGAGCGCAGCGCGGATGGATTCACCGTGTTGATTCAGAAGCGGCGCGGCGCTTACCGAGAGCGCGCGCGATCCGTCAAACTGCGCCGCCGGCCGGACAGCGCGCGTTGCCGTGTGAGGCGAGTCAATGGGCACGACAATCCCCAAATGCTCAACCTGAGGGTCACGCACGACGTCGTCGATGAGGTTGACCGGTGCGTAGGGAACGTCTTCCGCCTGCAGGCGCCGCACCCAGTGTTCAAGCGGCTGGCGCGAGAAACGTGTGTCGAGTTCGACGCGCAGCGTTTCGTATTCGGCAATGCGGCGTTCGCGTGGATTGAAACGTGGGTCTTCTTTCAGTTCGGGGGCGTCCAGGGCCGCGACCAACCCCTGCCAGAATTTTTCCAGCGAAGACAAATGAATCGCAATGAGGCGGGCGTCCGCGGTGCGCAGGATGTAGGCCTGAGCGAGGCGCGGTCGATCCGCCGACGTCGGCGTTTCGCCCAACGCAAAAAACGCGGCAAACGGCTCAACGGCAAAGTGAGCCATCGCCTCGAGCATCGAGATTTCGACATGAGAGCCGCGCCCACTGCGGCCGCGCTGCACCAGTGCAGCCAGAATGCCCTGCGAGGCATACATGCCGGTGATCGCATCGGCCAGCGCAGGACCCAAGAACTGCGGCCGCCGGTTGTCGACAACCACGCTCAAAAAGCCGCTCAAGGCCTGCGCCACGGAGTCATAGCTCGGACGGTCGGAATACGGGCCGCTCGATCCAAAGCCGCTGATCGAGCAGTACACCAGTCGCGGATTCAAACTCTGCAGGCGCGCCACGCCGGCGCCGAGCCGTTCAGCCGTGCCAGGCCGAAAATTCTGAATGTACACATCCGCTTCGGCTGCGAGCCGCTCGAACAGCGTGCAGTCGCTCTTCAGCTTCATATCCAGCGCAAGGCTGCGCTTGTTGCGGTTGTAGGCTTGGAAATGCGGAGAATACTGTCCGCCCTGGTAGGTCCGGTACGGATCACCTTCGGGACTTTCGATCTTGATCACGTCGGCGCCGAGATCGGCCAGCATCATCCCCGCGCAGGGACCGGTGATGAAGGTTCCCTGCTCGAGGACACGGATTCCGGCCAATGTTGGTTGCGTGCTCATGTCGGTTTCAAGTGTCCTTGCTCGGCTTGAATCCCGCAGGCAGCTCGCCGTCGTAATGGATCGCCTGGGCGGCGGCGTGCGACATGACGAAACCGATCGGCCGCTGTTGCTCTTCAAGAAGATGCGCGATCAACCCGGCGGCCCGCGCCAGGATCGGAATACCTTTGAGCGCCGCGAGCGGGTACCCCACATCGAGCAGCACCGCGGGAATCGCACCGGACACATTCAGGGCCAGCTGCTTCCCCACCAGCTCCGGCAGAAGGGTCTCGACTTCGCGCGCGATCTGTACGTGTCTGCCGGATGAACCAACCTCGCTTGCGATTTCAAATAACCGCTGGACGCGCGGATCCATCTGCTTGTGCAGCGGATGTCCGAATCCCGGAATCGGCCGCTTGGCGCTGCGATATTCGAGGATGATCGTCCGCGCCGCCTCGGCGGCGCTTGAGCCGGTGTCGATCCGTTGTGCGATTGCCGCAAGGAAATTGCCCGCCGCTTCGGATGACCCCAGAATCACAGAACCGCAGCCCAGGATTCCTGCGGCCACAGCGCCCTGCAGTGCCTCGGGGGCGGCGGCGAATGTCATTCGCGCTGTCTGCACGCTCGGCACCATCCCATGCTCCGCGATGGCGACCAGCGTCGCATCGAGTACTCGGCGCTGCGCTGCCACGGGCATCGCGCCGGTCACGAGCAGCCAGAAATGCTCGGTAAAACTGACCGAGCCAATGAGGTCACGGGCGAGATCGCGCCCGCGGACCAGGATCGTCTCCTCATTGGAGGTCGATATAGCCGAGTTGTGCCGGTCTTGACGCCCGATCTTCAAACACTCCCCCTTGCTTATCGTTGTATGTATTTCGCATATCGAAAAATGCGTCGATATACGAAACCATACTGAACTCTGCCTCGAGCAATCGTCAAGCGAACCCGATAAGCCCTTTCGCGATTTCGGATATCGAAATAGACTGAATGCCGTGCCATCCCGCAAAACAATGCCGCCGCGCCGCGAGGCCATGGGAGGACTCGCCAAGGGTTTGGCGGTGATCCGTGCCTTTTCCCGCGATCACGCGGCCTTGAGCCTCAGTGAGGTCGCGCGCAGCGCAGGAATGCCCGCGGCAACCGCGCGCCGCTGTCTTCTCACGCTCGAGGAATTGGGTTACATCACGCGCAGCGGCCGCGACTTCCTGCTCCGGCCGAAGGTGCTCGAGCTTGGCGCCGCGTACCTTGAATCGATGAACATCGAGCAGCTCACCAAGAACCATTTGGAGGAACTGGCCCGCAACACGTCGGACTCAGCCGCTCTATGCGTGTTGGACGGCGTGGAAATTGTGTACGTGGCGCGCACCTCGGTACGCACTTTGCTGCGCCTCGAAGCGCACGTCGGCAGCCGATTTCCGGCGCATGCGACTTCGACCGGCCGCGTCTTGCTGGCGGGCGTCAGCGGCGAGCGCCTGCAACGCTACTTCGGAAATGCAAATCTCGAGGCGCTTACGGAACGCACCGTGACGGATCCTGCGAAGCTGCGTGCGCTGATAGAGGAATGCCGCCGCTCTGGATATTCCGCGGTGGAGGATGAACTGGCATTTGGTGTGATTGCGCTCGCGGTTCCGGTATTCGATCAGAAAGGGCGGGTGGTCGCCGCGTTGAATTCATCGAGTCACTCGCGTCGCACGACCAAGACCAAGCTGATTCGCGAGCGGCTCGCCATGCTGCAGCAAGTCAGCCGCCAGATTTCGAGCGATCTGGCGATCGTTCCCTGGCTCTCTCTCAGCGCGCAAACTTAAGGATCCGCGCGGCTTGACGCTGCCGCGGGCAAGACGTAGCCTGAAAGCGAAAAATATTTCGCTATGCGAATTCGGGGAGCACGGCATGGCCAAAGTTCTGGTTCTTTACTACAGCAGTTACGGGCATATCGAAGCGATGTCGTATGCGCAGGCGGAAGGCGCGGCCCGGGTGGCGGGCGCGCAAGTCATCGTAAAGCGCGTGCCGGAGTTGTGCCCGCTCGATGTCGCGAAGGCATCGGGATTCAAGCTTGATCAAGCTGCGCCGCTGGCGGTGCCCGATGAGCTCGAGCAGTATGACGCGGTGATATTTGGTACGCCGACGCGTTTCGGAAATATGGCCGCGCAAATGCGCAATTTTATGGACCAGACGGGGCCGCTCTGGGGCCGGGGCGCCTTGGTCGGCAAGGTCGGCAGTGTTTTTTGCAGCACCGCCAGTCAGCACGGCGGCCAGGAGACCACGATCACCTCCTTTCACAGCACTCTGCTCCATCACGGCATGATTATTGTGGGGCTGCCTTACACGTTCAAGGATCTCGCGACGATGCGCGAGATCACGGGCGGTACTCCCTACGGCGCGAGCTGCGTTACCGGAGCCGGCAGCGAATCGCGCATGCCCACGCAACTCGAACTTGAAATGTGCCGCTATCAGGGCGAACACGCGACACGCATCGCCTCGCAGTTGGTGGCGGGCGCGCGCCGCCAATCGATCTAGGCCGCGTTCGAGCGCCAATCATGCCGCTCGCCGCCCACGAGCCGCCTTTGAAGGAGCGTATCGTCAACTTCATGCGGGCGGCCTCCATCGAGATCACGCCCTCGGAGGAAAAGCATCTGCCCGCCTTGCGCAGCTTTCTGCCGGCGGAATCTTCGATTTATATCTCGCACGTGCCGAGCGCCACTCTTGCGCAAGTCGTCAAGACAGCGCTCGCCGTGCAGGCCGCCGGCTTTCGAGCGACCCCCCATCTTGTCGCGCGGCGCATCACCTATCCCGAAACATTGCGCACAACGCTCGCTGAGCTGGTCGTTCATGGTGTCGAGCAAGTGTTGCTGGTCGCCGGCGACACCGAGCACGCGGCGGGAGAGTATGAAAGCGCGTTGGACGTCCTGGCCTCGGGACTTATTGAGAAGTCCGGGATCAAGAGAATCGGGGTTGCGGGTTATCCGGAAGGACAACGGGGCATTGGGCACGCCATGCTTGGGAATGCGCTCAAGACCAAGCAGGCATTTTCGGATCGCACAGGTTTGCCCATGTTCATCGTCACGCAATTTGGTTTCGACGGCAATGCATTGCGCGACTGGGAACCCGAACTTGCCCGGATTGACGTGACCTTGCCCATACACGCCGGGATTGCGGGCCCCACGCCGCTTTCGAAGCTGATCAAGTTCGCCATGCGATGTGGAATCGGCGCCTCGCTGCGCACGGTGGTGCGCAATTTGAGCGGGTTGAGTGGGATCGCGGAACTTGCCACGACGCCTGAGAAGCACGTCATGCGCTTGATGCAGCTGCCCAGCTCAACTCGCGTCGTCGCGCCTCATTTCTTCTGTTTTGGGGGCGTACTCGAGGCGGCTGAATGGATCCATCAGGTTGTCTCGGGGCGTTTCGCGATTGACCCCGCGCAACTCATGTTTCAGGTTGAGCGATGAAACACAACGGCTCAGGCGATGCGCCTATTCGGATCAGAGTGGATGCGCTCAGTAGACGCCGGAAAGCGCGAGAGGGGCTTTCCGGCACGAGGCGGACGTTCGGCAAGCTCGCCGCCGCAATTAGGGCATCTCCCCGCCAGTGCGCCTTGTGAGCAGGTCAGGCAAAAGGTGCACTCAAACGAACATATTCGCGCTTCCCTCGATTCCGGCGGTAAATCCTTGTCGCAACGCTCGCAATTGGGTCGCATTTCAAGCATCGATATCTCCGTCGGTCTCAGGCGGGCAGCATCAATACAAAGCCGTCATTCTCGTAGGCATACAGGCGCCAGTCCGCCACGGCTTTCGGCGTCCCGATGATCACCAGCTGTTGCCTCAAGGTCGCGACGTCGTTGAACACGTCGGATGCTCTGATGATGTTCTCATATTTGCGCAGCAGTGAATCGGAGGCGTTGCCCGGCGGGGCATAGGTGATCAGCACCTTGAGCGGCGCGTTGAACAACTGCAACTTGTTCATCGTTTCCTGCGCGCGGGAAGCGTCGTTTTCGTGCTCGATTGCCACGGAAACCCAATTCGCATACGAGGCAAACTTGCCCGTGGCGTCCACGCCGCGCTCTTCGTAAAACATTCCATCCAGGGTGTAGTACTCCTTGTTCCAGGATGACAGGCCGAGGTGCCTGGCGATCTTCGGGTAAATGGTCGATCGCATGAAGTACTTGTAGGACTTGGGTTCAAATCCCAGGGCCGTGCGAAAAGCATCCTCCTCGGACTTCATGGCCGCGATGAAGGCGTTATGAAAATCTCTGGGCGTAATTTTGTTCATTCATTCCAGGCCAACACTGTGCTCATCGCTTCCGCAAATTCCTCTTTGAAATCTTGAACGACCCGCGTGGCCGATTTCACGCCGTCGATCAACCCGACGCCCTGGCCCACAAAATATGTTACGAGTTTTTGAGCCTGCGGGTTGCCTTTCAAGGCCGCGCTGTTGATTTGTTGAAGAACCGGCTCGACCAGCGCACTCATCAATGGCATGGGCAAAGCGGCAGGCGCGCCTTGCGCTTCCCACGCGTCGTGCCAGGCGGAACGCAATTGCCGGCTGAACTTTCCGGTCCGATATTTGGAGCGAACGGTGTCGCGCGATGTCGCGGCCACGAGTTTGTCGCGTACCACTTCAGAGGTCTCGGAGTCGCTGGTGGCGAGCCACACCGAACCGGTCCAAGCGCCGGCGGCACCCATCGCCATCATCCCGGCCATTTGCCGGCCTGTCATGATCCCTCCCGCTGCGAGCACCGGAACCTTGCGGATCTTCGATATCGCTGCGATTACTTCGGGAACGAGGACCAAGGTTGACACCTCGCCGCAGTGGCCGCCCGCCTCGCTTCCCTGTGCCACAATGACATCCACGCCGGCATTTATCTGGCGAATCGCATGTTCTTTCGCACCGACCAAAGCCGCCACCGGGACGCCGTGATGCCGCCCTCGCTCAATCATCATAGGCGGGGCAATCCCAAGCGCGTTGGCTATCAGCCGGATCGGATGTTTGAAGGCGACGTCCAGCAACGGTTCGCCATCGTACGCCGTGGTTGCACGGCCCTGCGGCGCCTCGGACTTGGGTTCGATACCGCTTCGGCGCAATAGGTCTTCCACAAAGGCGCGATGCTCGGCCGGCAGCATCGCGGTGATCGCTTCGAGACTGGTTCCGGGTTTTACGGCTTGGTGTTCCGGGATGAGAATATCGATGCCGTAGGGCTTACCGCCGACGTGGTCGTCGATCCATTTCAACTCTTGTTCCAACGACTGCGCGGAGAAACGCGCGCCGCCCAATACGCCAAAGCCGCCCGCCCGACTCACCGCCGCCACCACATCGCGGCAATGGCTGAAGGCGAAGAGCGGAAATTCTGCACCCACCAGTTTGGTCATTTCGAAGGCCACGGGTTCACTCCTAGCAATCGAGTGCGCATCATCCGCTAGACGCTTCAAAATCGCCGCGGTATTGGCGAATCTTTGAGGGTTTCCAGATTATGTTAATCTAAAAAATCTTTATTAATCAAATACATAAATGCGAAAGAAACATCACGTCCACGCCGTGGTTGCCAGTGACACAGTTTTACTGATATACGATATATGGGGAAAGAACGACGCCCACGTCGGAATTACGGCGACCAATCTTGAGGTTCGCGCAGTCGATAGGTAGGGCGCATCAAGTTTCAAATGCTTCTCTCGATTAGACCGGCCGAGATCCGGCCGGCGAACACTTCGACGACAATAAAAGAGGGGAAACTACGATGAACCGAACTAAAGGCATTCACTCGATGCCGGCGCATTGGCGCCGCATCGCGCCGCCGCTTGGGTTAGGGTTGGTATTTGGGCTGGCAGCAGGCGCGGCATGGTCCGCGAATGATCTTGATACGCCGATGGCACGCGGCACCGTCCATCGAGACGGGTCAGACACCTACAATATGGAGTGGCTCGGCCACGACGATTTGCAGGGCCGGACTACTTATCAGACGACCGTCCAGACCCAGGGACGCCGCGTCATCGCATACGCGGGACATTTCGCCGGGCAAATGCTCAATCCGATGACCGGAGTGGTTGAAGAGAATGGTACATCCATCGTGGATGTGACCGATCCACGTCACCCTAAATACCTCAAGCATTTGATCGCTGATAAAGGCGGGGCGCGCATGGCGAAGCTGTGCGACGGAAATGTTCTGCCGCATGGTCTGCGCGGCCATTACTACCTATTGCGGGAGAACGGCGCCGTCTCTCACGAAGTGTGGGATGTGACTAATCCGGCGGATCCGACCTTGGTCTCCACGCCGGTGACCGGCCAGGATGTGACTCACCGCAATTGGTGGGATTGCACCACTGGAATTGCCTACATTGTCGCGGGTGCCACGAAGCCGACTGATCCCGCATACGATGGTTGGAATACCCACAGCAGTCCGAATCAGCATCTCAAGATCTATGATCTCAGCAATCCGGCGAGCCCGAAATACATCATGGATTTCGGCTATCCGGGTCAGAATCCGGGATCGACCTTCTTGATGCCGGGAACCGAAACGACCACCAAAGTCGTGCCGCCCGGTGTGCATGGACCGATCGTGGTCAGCACCTTGAGGGGCCAGGCCATCAATCGCCTGTATATGCCCTACGGCGTCGGTTCGGATGGGATCATTCAGATCAACGATCTGACCAAGGTTCTGCCGCCGCCCTACGGCACTGGTGTTTACGCGAATGTGAGCAAGCCCACCGATGCAGAACTTCTGCAAGGCCAGATCGGGGTTGTCTACATGCCGGGCGCGGAGGGTGGCCACTCGGCCATGCCGCTCTATGACATTCCATTGAAGCAGTACAAAAATTTCACCAACAACAATGTACGCGACATCATGGCCGTGAGTTCCGAGGAAACCGACAACCGCTGCACGGGGTCGCCCCACCTCATGTACTTGCTGGATATTACGAGCAAGATTGGTCAGGGAGGCAGCACCAGTGCCGAACAACACCCCTGGCCGATTTCCACGGTGACGGTCGATGATTTCTCGGCACGCCCGAACTTCTGTTCGCGCGGCACCCGCTTCGGAGTTCACTCGCCCGCTGAGAATTTCGACGACCCGACCTACGCACGATTGCTCACCAGCGCGTGGTTTGACGCGGGCATCCGTGTCACAGACATCCGTGATCCGTACCATCCCAGGGAAGTCGCGCATTTCATCGCGCCGATCAACAAGTTCACGCAGCCCAGCTCGGCGGTGATCAATGGCGTTACTTACACGGCGCTCGATGTCTCCTGCGACAACACAGACGTCGATAATCGTGGACTGCGCTATTGCGGCGACCGGGTGGGCGGCGGCCTCGATATCGCGATGCTGACCGGCGAAGCAGAAGAAATCGCCCGGGGCGACAGAGACGATTGAAGTTGCGATTGACTCTATGGAGCAAGAGCGGCGCCCGTTGGCTGGGCGCCGCTTTGATTTTCTCCGCGCTGCCTTGCCTCGCGGCGGGTGACCTTACGGTAATTTCATTTGGACGAGCTGACCGTGCGGCGCTGGTGGAGGCCTACATCAATCCTTTTGCCAAGTCGACGGGGATCGACGTGCACTCCTTGTCATACGATGGACAGGTCACCGAGCTCACAGACATGGTGCGCGCGGGTGCGCCCACGTGGGATGTAATGCAGGTTGAATCACGGACATTGGCACAGGGATGTCGACAGGGCCTGTTCGAAAAGCTCGATCCTGCTCGGCTTCCGCACCCAGACGATCTCATCGCCGGAACACTATCCGAGTGCGGCGTGGGAATTTTTGCGTGGGCGCAAGCGCTGGTCTATTCCGATCAACTGACAGATGCACCGCGCTCCTGGGCGGATTTCTGGGATGTTCATAAGTTTCCCGGTAAACGTGGGCTGCGACGCAGCGCCAAATATACCCTGGAGATTGCGCTGCTCGCCGACGGCGTCGCGCCCAAAGACGTGTACCGAACTCTCGCAACCGAAGCCGGCGTGCGTCGCGCGTTCCACAAGCTCGATCAGATCAGCAAGGACACGATTTGGTGGGAGGCGGCCGCGCAGCCCGCCGCGCTGATGGCGGCCGGCTGGGTAAAAATGAGCTCCGCCTACAGCCTGTGGTTTGACCCCGATCAAGAACGCAGCCGGCACGCGCACATTGTCTGGCGCCAAAGTCTCTATGACATAGACAGTTGGGCAATCCCCAAAGGGACGCCGAAGCGCGATGACGCCTATCGCTTCATTGTTTTTGCAAGCGCCCCCGAACGGCAGAAAGTGCTGTCCGAACACCTCACTTATGGACCCGTAAACCGCGGTGCGTTTGACCTGCTGCCGCCCGGGCTTGCCGGCGCGCTTCCGTCTTCCCCAGGCAACCTAACTGACGCGCTGCGCATTGATACGGCATTCTGGATCGAACACGGCGACGCACTCGAACGGCGCTTCAATGCATGGGCGCCCGCGATCTGCCGTCAGCAGATCGACGAAGATGATGATGACTACTTTTACCAGCCTGTGTGTCAGGACGTGCAGGGAAACATGCGCGTCAATCAAGGACAACAGACTGCCAGCGCCATCGGCCAGCCGGGCAATCGGAGCCAAGTGTCGAGAACGATCAACGTGACCATGAGCGACACGATGCGATTCACCCCCGATCGCATTGAGGTTAAGACGGGCGAGACCGTGCGTTTCGTGCTGCAGAACCAGGGTAAGTTGCGCCATGAACTCGTTTTCGGCGAACCAGATGCCTTGCGCAGGCATGCCGCCATGATGCAGATGATGCCGGACATGCAACACAGTGGACCCAACATGGCAAGCCTCGCGCCCGGCGAGCGCGGCGAGATGATCTGGAAATTCACACGTGCAGGTTCGGTCGCTTTTGCGTGTCTGCAGAGCGGGCATCTCGAAGCTGGAATGAAGGGTACCGTCGCCGTGCAGTGACGGCCCGCGATTTGCGCTTGCGCAACTCAATTATTTGCTGTCAAAGTGAATGAATTGAGTGGAGATGCCATGAAATCCAAGCGGCTTTTTGTAGAGTCAGATTCAAAAGGCGCTCGAGGTGTTCAGCGCCGCGCGCTGCTGCAGGGAGCCGCGGCGCTCGCGTGCGGCGCGGCCGCTCCGAGCGTCGTTTCCGCCGCACTCGGGGAGTCAGCCGCTGTTGCGGCCCCGCAGAGTGTGGCCCCGCAGAGTGCGGCCCCGCAGAGTGCGGCCCCGCTGATCGCGCGGGACGGGGATGCCGTCGCAGCCACGCGCTCAGGGAGCGTCGCCGGGTACATTCGCCGCGGGATCTTTACCTTCAAAGGCATTCCCTACGCCGACAATTCAGCCGGCGCGAATCGCTTCATGCCGCCCGTCAAACCGAAGTCTTGGGAAGGTGTGCGCAGTTCACGCCAATACGGATATGTGGCGCCGCAAGGTCCGCGCGCCGGATGGGCGAATGACGAAGAGGCCTTCATGTTCGCCTGGGACGACGGCGTACAAAGTGAAGACTGTTTGCGCGTGAATGTTTGGACGCCGGCGGTCGCAGACCACAAAAAAAGACCCGTCATGGTCTGGCTGCACGGCGGCGGTTACACGGCAGGTTCAGGTCAGGAACTGCGCTCTTACGATGGAGAAAATCTGGCGCGCCGCGGCGACGTGGTGGTCGTGTCGTTGAACCACCGCTTGAATGTCTTTGGCTATCTGGACTTATCCAAATTCGGCTATGCGGCGTCGGGCAATGCCGGCATGCTGGACATCGTGGCCGCGCTCGAGTGGGTGCGCGACAACATCGAGAATTTCGGCGGCAATCCACAGATGGTCACGATATTCGGCCAGTCCGGCGGGGGCGGAAAGGTGTCCACCCTCATGGCGATGCCGGCGGCCCGCGGTCTGTTTCACCGCGCGATCGTCGAGAGCGGTTCCATTTTGCAGGGTATCCCACAGGAAAAAGCTCAAGAGGCGGCCGATGCCATCATCGGCGAATTGGGACTTACCGCGGCGACGATGGCGCAAATCCAGACGCTGCCATATCAGCAGATCCTAACGGCTGCGGACAAGGTGTTGCGGGAGCGGCGGCCGAAGGTTGCCGGCGGGATACCGAATTTTCGGCGTATTTCTGCGTCGCTGGGGTTCGGGCCGGTTGTCGATGGCAAGATTCTTCCCCATCATCCTTTTGATCCTGGTGCGCCGGCCATCTCTGCCGACATCCCGATGATCATCGGCACGACGCTGAACGAATTCGTGACCGCCCTCAATCACCCCGAATTCGAAGCCATGAGTGAGGCGGATCTTCAGAAGCGCGTAAGCGAGATCTATGGCGAAAAGGCGATGAGCGTCATCGGCGCCTTTCGTCAGCGCACACCGCGCGCAAAGCCGTTTGATATCTGGTCGCGCATAGCTGCCTCCGGTGTGCGCGGCAGCGCGATCGAGCAGGCGAAATTAAAGACGGCGCAGGCAAGAGCGCCGGCCTATTTGTACTGGTTTACCTGGCAGACCCCCATCTTGAGCGGACGGCCGCGGGCATTTCATTGCGCGGAAATCGCGTTCGTATTCGACAACACGGATCGCTGCGAAACAATGACGGGGGGCGGCGTTGGAGCGCGCACGCTGGCTGGAAAGATGTGCGACGCCTGGATTCAATTCGCAAAAACGGGCAATCCCAATCATTCGCAGTTACCCCACTGGCCGGCATTTTCAGCTGAGACGATTGCAACGATGATTTTCGACGATCCGCCCAGAGTCGAAATGAATCCGGACGCTGCCGAGCAAAAGAGCGTCGCGTAGCTGTAGGAATGGGCTGACAGCAAGAGCATGCTCATGGGTGTATTGCGTAACGCATCGCCCTGCACCACAGTTCCGGTGTGGCACAACTAAAAACACCAGTCACGGTTCGCCTAAATCCTGATCTTCTCGCCGAGGTGCGGCAATCCGCCGCGAGGGACAATCGGTCGCTCACCAATTTCATCGAAACCGCTCTGCGCGAGCGCGTCAACGGCGTTTCGCACAGCCGGCGGCCTTCGGGATCAGCGCGGGTGTTCAAGGACAATAAGAATCAATGAGCATCACGGCATCCAACTCTTCCGCAGTGGCGGCACCGACCGCGGAGGCGGCGCAGTCGCTCCCGAAAGCGCGAACGGGCATCACGGGACTCGACGAGGTCACCTTTGGCGGATTACCCGCCGGGCGTCCGACTCTTGTGTGCGGCGGTCCGGGCTGCGGTAAAACCCTTCTGGCAACCACGTTCCTGGTCAACGGCGTCGTTATGTTCAACGAACCGGGCGTGTTCGTGAGCTTTGAGGAATCGAGCGACGATCTGATTCAAAATGTAGTCTCGTTGGGCTACGACTTGGGCGCTCTCGTCGCCCAGAAGAAAATCGCCATCGATTTCGTGCGTGTGGAACGCAGCGAAATCGAAGAATCAGGCGAATACGATCTTGAAGGCCTGTTCGTGCGTCTGGACTACGCGATCAAATCAGTCGGCGCCAAACGGGTTGTGCTGGACACCCTCGAGGTTCTTTTTGCCGGTCTGGGCGACACCCAGATTTTGCGGGCGGAGATCCGCAGGCTTTTCGCGTGGCTCAAACAGCGGAACGTGACGGCACTGATCACGGCGGAACAAGGCTCGGGCACGTTGACGCGATTCGGTATTGAAGAGTACGTGTCGGACTGCGTGTTGCTGCTCGACAACCGGGTCAGCGAGCAAATTACGACCAGGCGGTTGCGAGTTGTCAAATACCGCGGCTCTGCGCACGGCACCAATGAGTACCCCTTTCTAATCGATGCGCAGGGCGTATCAGTGCTGCCGGTAACTTCGGCGGGACTGGCGCATGTTGCTTCCGATGTGGTGATCTCGACCGGCATCCCAGGATTGAATCAGATGCTGGGAGCGGGCGGATTTTACAGGGGCACGAGCATTCTCGTGTCGGGGACCGCCGGCACCGGAAAGACCAGCTTGGCTGCTCACTTCATCGAGGCGGTCTGCGCGCGCGGCGAGCGCTGCCTGTATTTCGCCTTCGAGGAATCGCCGGCACAAATCGTTCGCAACATGCGCTCCATCGGCCTCGATTTGCAGCCGCGTGTCGATGCGGGACTGCTGCGTTTCGAGGCGGCGCGGCCGAGCCTGTTCGGACTCGAGATGCACCTGGCGCGAATGTATCGGGAGATCGAAGAGTTCGCGCCTGCTGCCGTGGTACTCGATCCAATTTCCGCCTTGAGAGGGGAAACCGGCGACGTGCACTCAATGCTGCTGCGGGTAATCGACCTGCTCAAGAGTCGCGGCATCACGGCATTCCTCACGAATCTGCTCTCGGTGGAAGGAATGGACCAGGCGGACGCCGGCATGTCATCGCTCATGGATACCTGGCTGTCGCTCGTGCAACTCGAAAGCAACGGCGAGCGCAACCGCGGAGTTTACGTGCTCAAGTCGCGCGGCATGAATCATTCCAATCAAATCCGCGAATATCAATTGACGTCGCAGGGCGTAAAGCTGGTCGATGCCTACCTGGGAAGCAGCGGTGTATTGACCGGCTCCGCGCGAATTGCGCAAGAAATGGTCGACGCCGCATCCGCCGTTCGACGCGCCCAAGACAAGGAGCGCAAGCAGCGCGACATCCACCGAAAGCGCGCGGCGCTCGAACGACAAATTGAGGAACTGCGCGCCGAACTCGAATCCGAGGAAGAAGAAGCGCGAAAATCTCTGCTGCACGATGAGGAACTCGAGAAGCGATTGCAAGCTGAAAAACGCGCGATGGCAATTCAGCGTGGGGGGACTGCGCCATGAATCAAGCGATGAGTGCGCCGATGCAGGAATCGCCGCTTGCGGGCGGTCACTACAACCTGCGCCTCTATGTGGCAGGTCAGACTCCGAAATCACTCACCGCCCTCGCCAACTTGAAGAAGATCTGCGAGGAGCATCTGGTTGGGCGATATCACATCGAGGTCATCGATCTTCTGGAGCATCCGCAACTCGCGGCCGGGGATCAAATTCTGGCGGTGCCGACGCTCGTGCGCCGATTGCCGGAGCCATTGAAGCGAATCATCGGAAATCTATCGGACATGGAACGGGTTTTGGTGGGCTTGGACTTACGCCCGGTCACCGCGCCATGACTGACAACACGCCGCCGGTGCTTGCGAAGGGTACGCACTATGTATTGCGCCTTTTCATTACCGGCACGACACCGCGCTCATCGAGGGCGATCGCCAATCTTCGGCGGGTATGCGAAGAACGGTTGCATGGCGAGTACGATCTTGAAGTAGTGGACATTTACCAGCATCCCGCGGCCGCGCAAGAGCACCAGATCTTGGCCGCGCCGACCTTGGTCAAGATGCTGCCGCTCCCGCTGCGGCGAATCATCGGTGATCTGGCCAACGAAGAGCGCGTTCTGGCCGGCCTTGGACTGAGCCCCAAAGAAACCGTCGCCGTTGCCAAATGAATCCTCCCGTCGGTCAAGAATCTTCCGGTGCCATTTCCGATGCGAATGCGCAGCAGTTGCTGCGTCAGGAAAATAGTGCACTTCGGGACAAGCTGCGTGAGGCTGAAGAGACGCTTGAGGCAATTCGCAATGGAGACGTGGACGCGGTAGTCGTCTCGGGCATCGACGACGTACCGCGGGTCTACACGCTCGAGACTGCCGACCAGACATACCGGCTGCTGGTCGAGGAAATGCAGGAAGGCGCATTGACCCTGACACGTCGCGGCGACATTCTTTACTGCAACAGGCGCCTCGCGGAACTGGTTGAGACCGAGCCCGAGCGGGTGATCGGCGGATCCTTGGCGCGATTCATCGCGGCGGCCGATTGGCCCAATGTACTCGACTTGATTGCGTCCGGGTCGAAGGGCGAGCTGGCAATCAAAACGGAGCGGGGGCGCGTAATTCCGACTCATGTGTCCTTCAGCGCTTTGCGGGCCGAAGGCTTAAACAGCGAAGAGATCCATTGCTGCATCATTACAGATCTGACCGAGCAACGCAGTACGGCTGATCAACTGCGTGGCGCGCACGCGGCACTGTTGGCTCAGGTCTCGGAGCGCGAGCGCACGGAACGATTGTTGCGCCAGAGCCAGAAAATGGAGGCGGTTGGCCAGCTGACCGGCGGCATCGCGCACGATTTCAATAATCTTCTGATGGTCATCAGCGGCGGACTGAGCATATTGGACCGTGAGCCGACCCCCGAGCGGCGACAGTTGGTGCGGGAAGGGATGCGTCAAGCAGCGGAGCGCGGCGCCGCCCTCACACGTCAGCTCCTTGCCTTCTCGCGGCAAAAGGAATTGTTTGCCAAGCCGCTCGCAATCCCCCGGCATGTGGAGGGAATGAGAGAGCTTCTCGACGGGTCACTCGGTGGTTCGGTGACGATCAAAACAGCTTTTGACGCGGACGTGTGGCCGGTGCGGGTCGATGAGGGCGAGTTGGGCATCGCATTGCTCAATCTTTGCGTGAATGCCCGCGACGCCATGCCCCAAGGCGGCACGATCACGATCGCGGCGGTGAATCGCGCGAATATTCAAGAATACGGACTGACCGGCGACTTTGTGGAGCTCTCGGTGAGAGATACCGGCGTGGGTATGGACCCTGAGACAATCGCGCGTTGCCTGGAGCCGTTCTACACGACTAAAGATATCGGCAAAGGCTCCGGATTGGGGCTCGCGCAGGTCTACGGCTTTGCGCACGGATCCGGAGGCTCGGTGCAAATTGAAAGCAAAGCCGATGAGGGGACAAAAGTTCTTCTCTTGCTGCCTCGGTCCGAAGAGGCGCCGAGCGCCTCGCCGCGGCGCATGGAGCCCCGCGATGAAGTCTCGACGTGCGCTCCCGCGCTGTGCCGGGTGCTTTTGGTCGAAGACGATGTTCAGGTCGCCTCACTGACGAGCGCGATGTTGACCGAGCTGGGCTACGAAGTAATACCGGTTACAACTGGACAAGCCGCCTTGAACGAGCTCGCGGCAACCCCCGGTATCGGGCTGGTGCTATCGGACGTCATGATGCCGGGCGGCATGGATGGAATGGGCCTGGTGCGCGAAATGCGCCAACGCAGAATTTCATTGCCGGTAGTCTTGGTCAGCGGGTTCTCCGCCGCGGCCAAACGCGACGCTGAGGACGAAGGCATTCCACTGCTGCCGAAGCCCTATACGTTGCGCGACCTGGCAGCTCAACTGACCTCTGCGCTATCAACGCCTCGCGCGCGCGGCCACAGCTCGCTTTCATAGGAGCGTGGCGCTGTGTTCCGGGTGGGCCGGGCCGAGTCCTTCAGAGCAGATTGTTGGGCCAGATCATCGTGCGCCACATGTGCGCAACCGCCGAACCATCGAAGCCCAGGCCTTCCTGAGGCTGCTTGAAATGCCTGCCGATAATGTCGGTGAACAGCTCCGGGTCAACTGTGACGCTCGGATCGAACGAGTACAAGTCGTTCAAGGTGATGAGGCGCGAAGTCATGTACCAACGGTGCTGTCGCGCCTGTAGGTAAGCCTGCTTGACGTACGCGGCAGGCTCGTAGTCCGGACCAAAGAACTTGATGTAGGCCTCGGGATACTTATATCCCACCGATTCATCGGCAAAAAATCGCAACGCCTGATGATTTCGGACCGCCCAACTGACCTCTTCCGATACGTAGGGCTCAATGAGCTGCGCGCCCCAATATCCGTGATCGACACGAATCAGTGCGCCGTTGGCAATGTCGTGAAGCAAGCACGCCAGCACGACTTTCTCCTCCATGCCGCTTTTGAGCGCGACCATGGCGCTCTGCAGCAGATGATTGCGCGTGAAGGGCGTAAAGCGCTGGCGAAAGAAATCAAGCAGTTTTGGTTTTTCCGGCATCTGCGACAGCGCCGGATTGTTCCCCATCATGAACACCGTATCCGGCCCCAGCTGCGCCATCAGCTCGGTCTCGACATCGGGCTGTCCCGTGCCGAGCAACGACATGGGCTGCGGCAAAATCAACCGCCGACGGCCGTCTTCCGTTTGGGGTTTTTCGTTTTCAGAACGGAGTGCTTTGTCCATGGTGGTGCTGGAACGCAGTGAATGAACCTGCATTGTATGCGAACAACGTGCCGCTGCGCAGCGGCCACCGCTTTGCTCGAGTCTGAGGCTCGATCAGGCCGCTGAGCCGGGTCCGAGAGTCGGTGATTTGCGCAGCGAAGTCCAAGCCGCCGCCGCAAAAACCAGCAGGTTGGCGATAATCACCGGCAATGCGCCGATCAGCACGCCATAGGTTATCCAGAGCAGCGCGCCGAGCATTTGGATTCCGCGCAGCCACGAGGGCTTGGCAAAAAAGTACGAGGCAACAAATACACAGGTGGCCGCCCACCCCAGGCATTCAATCCAGAAGGAATTCACGACGCCCCGGCCTGCGCCACCTCGCTGAGGGGCATTTTGCCGATCTTGAGTCGATCCGTCCTGTCCTTCTCCCACTCGTCCAGCGTCAAGCCGTACGATTCGAACAGCTCCCGGATCTCGCCGGTTCGCCAATGCAGCAGTTGGTCGAGTATCGGCGCCATGATGCTAAAGGCGTTGTCGCTGAGAACAACGCGCTTCGCGATCCGCGCGAGTTGCCTGTTTTCGGAGACCGCGATGGTAAATCCATCGTGATTGTTGACGTGCAACATGACATGCACGTCCGATCCACCATCTCCCACGTAGATCACTCGGTCGGCGGCTATGTTCAAGCGCTGTTGAAGTTCTTCGATGACGGCGACCTTGCCGTAGCCCGCGGGCACACGATTGATCGCCTTCACTTCGCGCGTGTGCGCATCGAATTCCAACTGCGTGCCGAAAATGTGCTCGGCAGGGACGATGCCCGCCAATGCCGAAGTTACGATTTCCCGAGGCGCGGCTGAAATCACGAAAAATGAGAATTGATAACCCGCGGCGCCGCGTCGCATGAAATCCACGAGCGCCGGGATGGCGCTTTTGAGCCGCACCCGCCGTCCGGCTTCGAGCAAGTGCTCGCGACGTACACCTCGGAATTCCGGATCATGGCGAATCAAATAGGCCAACTCGCCACCCTGCTGAACCAGGTTGGTTCGACCGAGTCCGGCCACCCGCTCCTCAAATCCGGATATGCCGAGCAGTTCGCTCAAAACCACTCCAGAGTCTTTGAAACTCAGCGTCTGATCGAAGTCGGAAGCCAAAAGGTAGTGTTTGGCTGTTTTTTCACTCATAGATGGTCTCTAAAGGATTGCTTTGACCATAGTCTATGAGCGGGATGTGAAAGTCAGGTGATAAAGAATCGTTTGTGGGGCTTTTCGCTTCACTTGGACGCGGCTGCACGAAAAGCGTGCCTCAAGCCGGCCCGCGCGCACCGCCCAAGGGCGCGCGAGGAGGGCGGCGTTCCAAGATGGTGATCATTCCGTTCTTCGGGCGCAAGGTGATGCGCGTTTGCAGTTTGATTTCCTGCGGCTCCTTGAGGCGCAGACGAAACTGCTGGCCGAGCACGGCGAGAATCAACGTCGCCTCGGTCATGGCCAGCGTCGCGCCGATGCACACCCGCGGTCCGCCGCCGAAGGGCAAGTACGCAAAGCGCGGCCGTTTGTCTGTTGACTCCTTGTTGAACCGCGTCGGATCAAAGCGCTCGGGATTGTCCCAAAGGCGTCGGTGACGATGCAGTATCCAAGGCGATATCAAAACCTGTAGTCCGGGAGTCACCTTGAAGCCGCACAATTCGTCGGCTTGCTGCGCTTGACGAATCGAGATTCCCGGCGCCGGCGGGTATACGCGCATCGCCTCCTCGATCACCATGCGCGTGTACGGCAGGTTCGGAAGATCCTCAACGGTGGGTGTTCTGCCGGCAAGCACTCTATCCAGCTCCTCGTGCAGCTTCGCCTCCTCGAGCGGATGTTGCGAAAGCAGATACCACACCCAGGTCATGCTGACGGCAGTGGTCTCGTAGCCGGCCATGAAAATGGTGATGACTTCGTCGCGCACCTCGGTCGCATTCAATCCGGCGCCATCGTCCGGATCTTTCGCGGCGACGAGGCGTGTCAGGAAATCCTTTGGAGCCTCGTCGCGGATCTTTTCGCGCTCATTGATCAACCGATAAATGGCCGCATCCATGCCCTTGAAGTGGGCGCGTATCGCTTCCACCGTGCGTTTGATGCGCCGGAGACCTATCACCGGCAGTACGTCGAGCAAGCCGAATTCCAGCGAACCTTGCGCGAATGCGAGTGCCTCGCGGGACAGCCCAGCCAGCTCGTCCGCGTCCGCGGAGAACATGGTCCGGCAGATGATCTTCAGAGTCAGCGCCTTCATTTCCTCGGCGATGTCTATTTCGGCAGCTTCAGGCAGCGCGTCCCATTGCTGAGCGAAGGCCACCGTGGTCTCGGCCATCGCCGGCGCGTACGATTCAACAGTGCGTGTGCCGAAGGAGGGTGCCATCACTTTTCGATGCATGCGCCACTTGGCATGTGGCGCGCTCAATAGACCTTCGCCGAACATGGCCGAGAAGAATTCAATTTCTAAATCGTTTTTCGGATAGTTGGCAACGTTGTCCAATAGGATGCGACGGATTCCTTCCGGGTCATTGACCATGAGAACCTTGCCGAACATCGATTTCGACAAATAGACCGGCTGCTCGTAGGCTTCCAGGGGAATCACTTCAAAGGCGTTGCCTCTGGAAGCGCGAAGCGTCTTCAGAAAAGATGCGGGTTTGAGCGGCGGCGGCCCGAGGCCTGCCAAATGCCGTGCGGTTGCTGTTGTGTTCAATGACGCTCCTTTTGCGAAATCGCACGAGTTCTCGGGAAAGTATAGGCTTTCCGCTTTCGTTGCAGGCAATGCCGCGGCTTCAGGTTAGTATTCAGGCATGAAAACTGCATTTTTCCCGCTCAACGGCTGCTTTCAATGAGGAAGAAAATCCAATGGGGCATCCTCAGCACAGCCAACATCGGCATCAAACGCGTCATACCCGCCATCTTGAGCGGCGAGCGGGGTAGCGTCGCCGCGATTGCTTCACGCGATGCGTCGCGTGCTGCGGAAGTCGCGGCGCGCTTTGCAATTCCACGCAGCCATGGGAGCTACGAGGCACTGCTCAACGATTCTACGATCGACGCCGTTTACAATCCATTGCCCAACCACTTGCACGTTGAATGGACCGTCAAGGCCCTGAATGCCGGCAAGCACGTCCTGTGCGAAAAACCGCTGGGCCTCAATGCGCCTGAGACGCAGGCCATCGTCGATGTGCGTGACCGGGTTCAGAAGCGGGTAATCGAGGCCTTCATGGTGCGCCACCATCCCCAGTGGCATCGAGTCCGGGCGCTGGTGCGGGCCGGCCGGATCGGCACCGTGCGCAGCATACAATCAGCGTTTCTATTTACCGTGCTCGATCCTCGCAACGTCCGCAATCAAGCGGCGTTGGGCGGCGGCGCACTGTACGATGTGGGCTGCTATCCCTTGGTGACCGCCCGTTATGTCTTTGGCGCCGAACCCATACGGGTGATCGCGCTGATCGATCGCGATGCGAAACTCGGCGTTGACACGCTCACGAGTGGGCTGCTCGAATTCCCCGGCGGCGGTCAGCTGGTATTCAGCAGCGCATTGCAGTCGGCCGCCTATCAACGTGTGACGATCTTGGGAACCGAGGGGCGCATCGAGATGCCGGTGCCGTTCACGCCATCGAAGGATTGGCCCTGCCGAATAACAATCGACAGCGGCAAAAGCTTGGACGGCTCGTCCGCGGAATTCGAGGATTTCCCAGCAGTGGATCAATATGCGTTGCAGTGCGACGCGGCCGCTGCCGTGTTTCTCGGCGAGATCGAGCAGGAGTTTCCAATCGAAGATGGCATCGCGAACATGCGCATCATCGACGCGCTGTACCGGTCCGCCGCTTCCGGCAGATGGGAGGCTCCGTGAGCGCCGCGAGGCCGCGTCCACCGGTTTGGCTGTTGGGTCTGACCAACGCGCTGTTCGGGATGTACGGCGGAATCTTGGTGATCGCCGTGCCGCAACTGCTGAGCGCGCACCATGTACCGGAGGCAACCATCGCGGCCATGACCGCGGCGGCAATCTCACCGGGCTTCTGGACTTTTTTGGTCAGTCCGGTCCTCGACGTTCGATTTAGCCGCCGCTGGTATTCCGTGGTGACGGCGCTGCTGTCCGCGGTGCTTCTGGCGCTCGCGCTGACCAACCTCGAAAACCTCGTCTTGGTGGAAATCCTTCTGGTCGCCGGGTTCTTTTTCGCCAATCTCTATCAAAGCGCATTGGGAGGCTGGCTCTCCAGCATCATCACGGGCGACGAAGAGCACGCCTTGAGCGTGTGGGTGACCATCGCCAATATCAGCGGCGGCGGCGCGATGGCGATGATGACCGGTGAAATCGTGCAGCGTCTATCCGCCACGATAGCGGCTTTGGTGTTGGCCGCGATTGTTCTACTGCCGACCGCAATTTTCTGCTGGATGCCGGCACCCGGCCCGGATCGGCGCCTCGCACGCGAAAGCTTTCCGCAGTTCTTCGCCGATGTGATCAGTTTGCTCAAGCGGCGCGAGATTCTCATCGCCATCGTGTTGTTCATCGCCCCGGCCTCAACGTTTTCGCTGGTCAACATATTGGGCGGCTTGGGTAATGACTTTCATACCTCGAGCCACTTCGTTGGGTTGGTGGGCGGCGCCGGCGTCCTGGTCGCGGGCATTGCCGGCTGCTTGTTGTTTCCTCTGGTCGATCGGCTGCTGCCGGTGCGCTATTTGTATCTCGCGATCGGCGTAGTCGGGTCGGTCTTCACCCTGATGCTGCTCGCTCTGCCGCACACTCCCTGGGCATTTGCCGCGGCACTGATAGGCGAAAATGTCTTCCAGTCCCTGTCCATCACGGCATCCACCGCAATTACCTTTGCCACCATCGGGCGCGGCAACGCCTTCGCTGCGACAACGTATTGCCTCATGGTGTCGGCGTTCAATGTTGCGAATACCTACATGTTGGTCGTGGATGGTTGGGGCTATGCGTGGCGCGGCGTCGCCGGCAGCTATGTCGTTGATGCCTGCGCCAGTCTGTCGGCATGCCTTCTCCTGAGCCTGCTATTGCTGCACATTCGGCCGCGCGCGTGTGCTTCCAATGTCAATCTTGATCGTTGGGAATTTTGACGACGCTGCCTCGGGCTTGCGGATCATTCGGATCCTTCACCACCGTCACATACAAGTCCTTCTCTCCCGGACCAAACGCGACATTCGTCGTCCCGTTGCCTGCAGCTATTTCAAATCGCCGCAGCAGTTTCCCAGCCGGAGAAATCTTCAGAATCTGCCCGCCAAACCACTGGGCGACGTACATGTTGCCGTTGGCGTCGATTTTCATGCTATCAGGGCCGAGCCACCAGGAACTTGCCTTGTTGGGCGTGAGGAGATTCAGCAAGGCGAAATTCGATCGATCCTTGAGCGTGCCATCGCGATTGACGTTGAATTTCAATATGCAGTTGCCCACGGTTTCGCTGACGTAAAGGGTCTTCTGGTCTGGGGAGATGCCGATGCCGTTAGCGTAGTTGAGATCCCTCGCCACCTCGACCCATGCGGCCGCACCGGGCGCAAGATAGAGAATCTTGCCCGCCACCGCGGTCGGCACGTCCTCAGGCGGCCCAAACACCGTTGCGTAGGCCCCGCCATTGGCCGCGACCATGACATCGTTGATGCCGCCCGCGAATGTTTTTCCCTTGACATCCCGGTCCCATCGCCGCACCTGCTTGCCGTTCATGTCGAGCTCGAGAATCGCACCGTGATTATCGGTGCAGGCGAGCAGGAATGTCCTGCGCCGGGTCAATGCCAGACCGTTGTGGCTGCAGCCTGCAAGACTATTCAGAACGGTAGTCGACTTGCCGTCCCATTTGGAGAGCGTGTTCGAGACCCACCCTACGTAGTAGAGATTGCCGTCAACATATAACGGCCCCTCGGGTCCGAGAACATCGCTCACAATAGTGATTTCATCGGCGCGCGCGACAGCGCAGGCGAAAACCATACAAGCGGCCGCGCAGACAAGTTCCGTGATTTTCATCAGCCCCCGGAACGCACTGCGCTCACGGTTTCCCGCACGGCCGCGATGACGACATCGGGGCGGTCGAACTGGATGTAGTGCGTGGCATCCGGCACGAGTTCGTGACGGCTGTGATGAGACCAGGACGCTTCGTCGTTGTGCATATCTCTCCAAGCGGCCTGGATTTGCTGGCCTTGCTCGGCCGTCATTTGCATGCCCTTCAGCATTGCCGCCGGATAGGGCTTCGTAGCGGTTAGCACCACAAGCGGGCGATCCGCCAACTGTCGCAGTTGCCCGGCAGCCGCAAGTGTCGCGTCCAAAGACTGCAACTCCTCGAGTGCCGAGGCCAGGGAAGCGCTGAAATAGGCATCTTCGGCGAGTTTTGCGCGCGCGGGAATTCCTGGGCTCTCGGTATGCGCAGCAACCAGCCGCGGGATACCCGTCCAGCTCAAGGCGTTCGCGGCCTTAAAAAGTCCCATTCCCGCTTCCATCTTTTTCCCTGCGGCTTGGGTCATGCGGCCGACCTGGTCTGGATGCGATGCATCGACGAACACCAATCCAGCGACTTCCAGCGGGTAGAGGCGGGTGAAGTTCATTATGTAAGGACCGCCGAGAGAATGGCCCACCATGACAAAGGGTGCGCGCTCCCCGGCCGCAAGGAGCAATGCATGAAGGTCGCGAGCCACGTTGTCGGGTTCGAACTTCCCAGCTCGCGGCTCGCTCCACATTACGCCCGCGCGGCTGTAGGCGCAGGCTCGTGTGGTGGCCGCGATCGCATCGTGCACCGCACTCCAGCTGAGCGACCCCATAGTGTCGAGCCCAGCCTCGAATACCACCGTCGGCGCGCCGCTGCCCCGGCAGTCGATCTGCATGTGGCGGCCGCCGATATCGATGAGGCGCCCCTGCGCGGGATAGTCCCTGGCGGCCCGCCAACGCATGATTTGCTCGTAGCCGGCGCCTACGAGTACCGCTGCAACGATGAGACCGCCGATTGTGAGCGCGATTCTTTTGACCCATCGTTTCATGTTTTTTTCCTTGGTGAAACAGGCGAGACCAACGCCACAAAGTAATCCATGACGCTCGATTTCTCAACGCCGGACGGGCCGGATCAACCGCATTTCCTGGGCTCAGCTTCATCTCGCGCGCAGCAGCCGCATGTTATGCTCGCACGCTGAAAATAGGCGATTTGCTATAAATAGGAAGACAACCATGGGTAAAGTCGCTATCGCTATTCTGTGTGCTCTTGCCGCCGGCTGCGGCGGGGGAACGGCGCCGCAGGCCTTGTCGGCCGACGACACTGCCTACCAGCAGAAGCTGCAGGAGCAATTCCTGGATGCCAAACCAGGTTCGGTAATCGAAATTCCGGCGGGTCGCCATGCGCTCGATCGCGTGCTGACCCTGCGCGCCAACGGCGTCACGATCCGCGGCGCCGGCTCCGACAAAAGCATCCTGTCGTTCAAGAATGAGATCTCGGGTCCTGAGGGCATGCTGGTATACGCGAACGATTTCACCATCGAACACCTCGCCATCGAGGACAGCAAAGGCGACGGGCTCAAGGTCAATGACGGCGAGAACATCACCATCCGCGATGTGCGGGTGGAGTGGACCGGAGGCCCCAAGACCACGAATGGCGCTTACGGCATCTATCCGGTCAAGAGCAAGAATGTCCTGATCGAGGACTCGGCATCGATCGGCGCGTCGGATGCCGGCATCTATGTGGGGCAGTCGCAAAATGTAATTGTGCGCCGCAATCGCGCGGAGAGGAACGTCGCGGGCATCGAGATCGAAAACACCATCAACGCCGATGTTTACGAAAACACGGCGACCGGCAACACCGGCGGCATCTTGGTGTTCAACATGCCGAACCTTCCGCAGCCCGGCCAATCGACGCGGGTGTTCAATAACAAGTCGGTCGACAACAATCTCGCCAATTTCGCCGCCAAGGGCGCAGCCGTCGCCAGCGTTCCAGCGGGATCGGGCGTGGTGGTGAACTCCAATCCGAAGGTCGAGATCTTCGACAATGACATCGCCGGAAATCACACCGCAAACTTGATCATCGCCAGCTATTTCTCCACCAATTACTACAACACTCGCGGCGTAGATCCTAAGTACGATCCGTACCCTCGGGCGATCTTTGTCTACGGCAATCGATTCAAGGGCGGCGGCGATTCGCCCGACGGTCTGGAATTGAAGACTCTGAAAACTGCCATGTTCGGCATCAATGGACATTTCCCGGATGTTCTCTGGGATGGTTATGTAGACTCGAAGAGTCTGGTCAACGGCTTGCCGCCGCCCGCCGAGCGCATCTGTGTTCAGAACGGCGACGCGGAAGTGCTCAATGCCGATGGGCCGAACAAATATAAAAACCCCAAGGTGGACAAGACCTCTTTCCAGTGCGAATTGCCGAAGCTTGCGGCCGTTGAGTTGCCGCACAGCTAAGAGGCCAAGCATGCTTGCAAGAGCATGGGGCCTGTGTGCTTGCGCCGGCGTCTTGGCGTTGGTTGCGTGTTCGCGCACGGCCCAGCCGGTGCATTTTTTTGCCGAGGGGCGGCCGGCCAAACTCAGCGACTGGCATGCGGTGTACAGAGACGGACACAATCTCGCGCTGAATGAGGGTGTTGTCCCCTATGACCTGAACACGCCGCTGTTCAGCGACTATGCGCACAAACTGCGCACGATTTGGATGCCGCGCGGAACGAGCGCCAAATATAACGCGGACGGCAGCTTCGATTTTCCCGTCGGCACGATCATCAGCAAAACATTCTACTATCCGCTGCCGGCGCGCGCTGCGCGCGCTTCAAACGCCGTGGCGCGCACCTACGATCAGTCCACTGAGTTCAGCGATAAAGCTCAAGGCGAACGCGGTTTGAAACTTGCGAACGTGCATCTGATCGAGACGCGCATTCTGGTGCGTCGCGAAGGCGGCTGGGAGGCGCTGCCGTACGTTTGGAATTCTGAGCAAACGGAGGCCGTGCTGATGCGGACAGGCGATGCGAAGCCGCTCGAGCTCGTTTCCGAGGACGGCAGCAAGGAGGCGTTCACTTACGTGGTGCCCAACGAAAACCAGTGCGCGGGATGCCATGTCGCGGATCTTAAGACTAAGCAGATCGCACCCATCGGCACAAAGGCGCGGCACCTGAACCGCGAATATCCGTACACCTCGGGAAATGAGAATCAGCTCGTGCATTGGATGAAACTCGGCTACCTCACGGGGGCGGCGGAGCCGGCGAGTGCGCCGAAAAACGCCGATTGGCGCGATGCGGCGCAGCCGCTCGATGCTCGCGCCCGAGCCTATCTCGATGTCAATTGCGGGCATTGCCACAACGCCAAGGGACCGGCGAATACGACGGCGCTCGACCTGACGATATTCGCAGCGGCCGATCGGTATCTCGGCGTTTGCAAGCCGCCCGTTGCCGCGGGTCGCGGTACGGGCGATCACTTTTTCGATATTGTGCCGGGAACGCCGCAGGACTCCATTCTGCCGTACCGCATGCGATCAAATGAACCCGGCGTGATGATGCCGGAGCAGGGGCGCACGACCACGCATGTCGAAGGCGTTGCGCTGATCGAGCAGTGGATCTCCGCTTTGCGCGGAACTTGCGATACCGCCACCTAGCTGCCTGGCGATGCACCAACAACTCCATACAGGGCGACGCTCATGACTGATCAGATCGACACAGGCACTCAGGATCTCCTCGCGACCATGAACGAAGGCGTGCTGACTCTGACGCTGAATCGACCTGAGGCGCGCAATGCGATGAGCGAGGCGATGAATAAAGCCTTGGCCGAACAGCTTGCCTGGGCCGAGGTGGCGCCGTCGGTGAAATGCGTGGTGCTCACAGGCGCAGGCAAGGGCTTTTGCGCCGGCGGCGACGTGAAGGGCATGGCAGAGCGAACCCATGAGTCGGCACCCATCACCCTCGATGAGGCTATATACCGCCAACGGGTCAATCAGCGTGCGACGGCCGGACGGTTGTTCAAAATGCCAAAGCCCACACTGGCGGCGCTGCCGGGTGCGGCTGCAGGCGCCGGATTGGCCTGGGCATTGGCCTGTGACCTCAGGATCATGTCGCGGACCGCGATCCTCACCACCGCATTTGCCCGCGTCGGCTTCTCGGGCGATTACGGCGGCACCTACTTTCTCACCCAACTGGTCGGCTCGGCGAAGGCGCGCGAACTCTATTATCTGTCCGAGCGAGTGAGCGCGGAGGAAGCGCTGCGGCTGGGGCTCACCAATTGGATCTGTGAACCGGATGAGCTTGCGGCGCGCACTCGAGAAATTGCGGGTCGGTTGGCACGCGGTCCGAGCATCGCCTATCGGTACATGAAGGAAAATCTCAACCGCGCCATGGGTGGGGAGGTCGACGACTGTCTCGATCTGGAGGCAACCCACCACATACATTGCGCTGCAACTGATGATTATCGAGACGCGGTGCGCGCGTTCGTTGAGAAGCGCGAGCCCGTGTTCCGCGGCCGCTGACATGCGCCTTCGGCAGATCGCGCTTGTCGCGAGGAACCTTGCAGCCACTCGCGCCGACATTTCGGCGGTCTTAGGGATTGACTACGCTTTTGATGATCCCGGGGTAGGCAAGTACGGCTTGCGCAATGCAGTCTTTCCCATCGGGGACACTTTCCTCGAGGTTGTCTCGCCCAAGGAACCCGGCACCACGGCCGGGCGGCTGTTGGAGAAACGCGGCGGGGACGGCGGGTACATGGTGATCCTGCAGGTCGATGACTTGGCGCAGGCGTTGGCCCGTGTCAAAGACGCCTCGGCGCGCATTGCCGATCAGCGGGACGAGGATGGGGCTGCGTTTACACATATTCATCCGAAGGATATCGGCGGTGCGATTCTGTCTTTGGACCGTATGGTTCCGAAGGAGCGCTGGGAATGGGGCGGTCCGCATTGGCAGTCGCACGTTCGCACCGATACATCGGTGAAGGTGGCCGGGGCCGAGCTGCAGGCCAAGGATCCGGCACAGATGGCGGCACGCTGGGCGCAGGTGCTCGGGCGCGCGGCTGCAGAGGATGCGGGAGTTTGGCGCATTCGATTGGACGATGGTGAGATCCGATTCGCCGCCCTGCGCGATGGGCGCGGCGAGGGTCTCGGCGCCTTCGATATTGTCGTTCGCGACATTGACGCGGTCCGCGCCAGCGCAGCGGCCAGAGGATTGCTGGACCAAAACGGCACCGTGATGCTCGCGGGCACGCGCGTGAGATTGATTCGCTGACACGGCCGTCCTTGTTCCGCGTTATCCTGCCTGTCTGTCAATTTGGGTGAAAACAATGACTGAGAATTCTGGAACCGCGATTTCACGGCGGCGTCTGTTGACGATGATTGGATTGAGCGCCGGCGGCAGCGTGATGTACCAAGCCATGCACAGTCTCGGGCTGGCGGCGGAGACGAATTTTCAGGGCCCGATCCGCTTGAGCGCCGCCCCGAAGGGCGCTTCGGTTCTGGTGTTGGGCGCCGGAATAGCCGGACTCGTCGCTGCCTACGAGCTACGCAATGCCGGCTACAAGGTACAGGTGCTGGAATACAACGCACGCGCCGGCGGCCGCAATTGGACTTTGCGCGGCGGCGATCGCTACACGGAATTGGGAGGAGAAACTCAAGAGTGTCAATTTGATCCGGGTCTGTACATCAATCCCGGTCCATGGCGCTTGCCGTATCACCATCGCGGCATGCTCAGCTACTGCAAGCGGCTGGGAGTCGCACTGGAACCATTTGTACAGGTCAATCACAACGCCTACCTGCATGGCCGCAAGGCGTTCGGCGGCAAGCCGCAGCGGCTGCGCACCGTCAAAGCAGACTACGATGGCCACATCGCGGAGCTATTGGCCAAGGCCACGCGAGGCCATGCGCTCGATGCCGAGGTAAGCGCCGAGGATCAGGAAATATTGCTTTCGGCTTTGCGCTCGAGCGGCGCTCTCGACCAGAATTATCGATTCGTCAAAGGTCCCGACAGCAATGAGCGGCGCGGTTTCGACCGTGATCCGGGCGGCGGCTTGAGTGCCAGGCCTAAGTATTCGGAACCGGTTGGCCTAAGCGATTTGTTGAGATCGGGCCTTTGGGGCGCGCTTTCCATTGGCGAGCTGTACGACATGCAAACGACAATGTTCCAGCCGGTGGGCGGCATGGGACAGGTGGGCCAGGCGTTCGCGCGTGAGCTCAGCGCCCAGATTCGCTACAACGCGAAGGTGATAGACATTCATCAGGACGAGCGTGGTGTCAGTGCCACCTACGAGGATACCCGCAGCGCAGGTTCCGGACGGCAGACGGCAAAGGCCGACTGGTGCGTCTGTACCATTCCGCTGTCGATCCTGGGCCAGATCCCCATGAACGTCGGCGGACCGATGGCGAAGGCGATTGCCGCGGTGCCCTACTGCACGGGACTCAAGGTGGGCCTGCAGTTCAAGCGCCGTTTCTGGGAGGAAGACGAGCAGATCTACGGCGGCATCACATATACCGACTTGCCGATCGGCCAGATCAGTTATCCGAGCAGTCGATTTTTCGCCGATGGCAAAGGCGTGCTGCTCGGCGCGTACATTTGGGACATGCTCGATTCCATGGAGTTTACCTCTATGACGCCGGCGCAACGCGTGTCCAAAGCCGTGGAATATGGCAGCCAAATTCATCCGCAGTACGCCAAAGAATTCGACAACGGGATCGCGGTGGCCTGGCATCGCGTGCCGCACGCAATGGGTTGCTTCGCCCTGTGGTCGGATGAGAATCGCGCCGCGCACTACGACAATTTGTGCGCATTCGACGGCCGCATCGTGCTCGCCGGAGAACACGCTTCCTATATGCCTGCCTGGCAAGAGGGTGCCGTGACTTCGGCGCTGGATGCTATTGACCGATTGCACCAACGGGCCGGGGCTGGAGGCGCCGCATGAGCAGGCTAAGCCGTTCGACAATGGCCGCGGCTGCGCTGTGCGGCGGAATTGCGCTTGGCGTGGCCGGAATAAGCGCGCTGCTGATCGAGGCGCCCGCACGCGCGGATGGCGCGGAAATTCCTGATTCGGTGCCGCTCAAGGCGATGGACGGTCGGCAGATCTACCAGAATATTTGTCAGGGTTGTCATATGGCCGATGGTGGTGGCGCCGTGGGGGCGGGACATTATCCGGCCCTGGCGAAAGATCCGACCTTGGTATCGCGCCAATACATGGCGCTGACGATATTGGCGGGAAGGCGCAACATGCCGGCGTTTGGCGCAAAGCACGCCGTCGGCTTCGGCGGCCCGGCCGTCACACTCACCGAGGCGCAGATAGCCGCGGTGATCAATTACGTTCGCAGCAATTTCGGCAATCACTACACAGACTCGATAACCGCCGCCGAAGTCATCGCGCTGGATGAGAAAATCCGCTGATCGACGCGGTGCACCGAGCCAGGCATCGGCGTGCTTTGCCGAGATGCCCTAGTTCACCTTGCCGACGACTTTTCCTCGAGGCCGGAATCGCGCGCCGCAAGCTGACCGATCGCAGACCAATCCAACGCCTCGCCGCCTCGCGCCAGTAGAGCCAAGAATCGATCGCGAAGCAGGCTCGCCAACGGCAGGGGAACATTCAGCGTTTCCGCGGCCGCGAGCGTCAGGCGAATATCCTTTTGTCCCAAGGGCGCCGCGAAACCGGCCGGCTCAAAGCGCCGCTCAACGATCAGGCGGCCATAGGTTTTGTACACCGGCGCATCGAATAACGTGGAGGTGAGCAGGTCGAGATACTGTTGTTGGTCGAGGCCTCCTTTGCCGATGAGCGCCAACGCCTCACCCAGCGACTCGATTACCACGGCGATGAGAAAGTTGCCGCTCAACTTCACCAGGTTGGCATCCTCGGGTTTGTCCGACATGACGAAGGTTCTTTGCCCGAGATTCTTGAAAATCGGCATATAGGTGTCGACCAGCCCGGCGGGACCGCCCACTACCACGAACAACTTGCCGCTTGCCGCGGCCTCCGGGCGGCCAAAGACGGGGGCGGACAGATAATGCTGACCGGCACCCGCGTGTGCAGCGGCGAGGCGCTTGGACAACGCCACGCTGATGGTGCTCGATGAAATGTGCGCGGCCCCCTTTTTGAGGCTGGCCAGCATGCCTCTCTTGCCGAAAACAATTTCCTCGAGCGCGGCATCGTCGGCCAGCATGCTGATGACGACGTCTGACGCGCAAACCGCTTCGACGCTTGGGCTGGCTTGCGCACCGAGACGGACCAACGGTTCAGCTTTGCTGGCCGTTCGATTGTAAACGGCGATCTGATGGCCCGCTTTGAGCAGATTCGCCGCCATGGCGGCACCCATTTGTCCGAGGCCGATAAATCCGATCTTCATAATGGCGTGCTCCTCCGGGTATAGTGTTCGCGCTTTTGCAGCGTGTCGCGCAAACCGAAAAATAACATCGAGTCTTAACCATGAAGCTTAAATCAATCATCGCGGCGACGCTGTATCTGTCCACATCGGGCATGAACCTCGCGCAAGAAGTGCCCAAGGCGGTGGACAAGAGCTATCCCGGGGTCATTGAGTTGCACGTCGATGCAACAGACGTCGCGCAAAAGATTTTCAAGGTGCACGAGCGAATTCCGGTGAGGCCGGGCGCGATTACGCTGCTGTATCCGCAGTGGTTGCTGGGAGCTCATGCCCCGGCCGACAGTTCCTTGGCGCAGTTTGCCGGCTTGATGTTGAGCGCCGATCGACATCGGATCGAATGGCAGCGAGATCCATTGAACATGCACGCCTTCCACGCAACTGTTCCGGCCGGGGTTTCGGCGCTCGATGCCGATTTTGTTTTTCTTTCGCCCCTGGAAGGTGCCGAGGGTGCGATTGTGATGACGCCGCAAATGCTTGCGGTGCACTGGGAAGCACTGCTGCTGTACCCCGCGGGTTACTTCGCACGTGGCGTCATGCTGCGGCCGACGGTAGCCTTTCCGGAAAACTGGCAATTCGCGGGCGCGCTCCAACAAATTGGACACTCAGGCGCCGAAGCGCAATTTAAAGCCGTCAATCTCGAGGAATTGATCGACTCGCCGCTTTACGCGGGCAAGTATTTCAAACGCATCGATCTCGATCCGGGCGCCAAAGTACCCGTATTCTTGGATTTGGTCGCTGATAGTCCGGAAAATCTGAACGCGAGCCCGCAACAGATTGATGCCCATCGCGCATTGGTGCAGCAGGCCTATAAGTTGTTCGACTCGCAGCACTACGATCACTACGATTTTTTGATGGCGTTGAGCGATGATTTTAGTTTCTCGGGCTTGGAGCATCACCAGTCCGGCGAGAATGGCGTGCGCACGACTTATTTCTCAGACTGGGATCATCAACAGTCCTGGCGATCCAATTTGGTTTCGCACGAATTCACGCATTCCTGGGACGGAAAGTTTCGCCGGCCCGCGGATCAGTTGACCGCAAATTTCAATTTGCCGATGCAAGATTCTCTGCTCTGGGTTTACGAGGGAGCCACGAGCTATTGGGGCCACGTGCTGGGCGCTCGTTCGGGGCTGGTCCAGGCCGCACAGATGCGCGACGGGCTCGCGGCGACCGCTGCTTTGTACGACAACCGCGTCGGCCGAAGCTGGCGTTCACTTGCCGACACCACGAATGAACCCATTGTCAATCGGCGCCGGCCGCTCGGTTGGATGTCATACCAGCGCGCTGAGGACTACTACAGCGAGGGTGAGCTGATTTGGCTGGACGTCGATACCAAGATTCGCGAGCTGTCCGATGAAAAGTGTTCGCTCGATGATTGGGCGCGCAGCTTTTTCGGAGTCCAAAATGGACGCCACCAACCCTTGGGCTACACGTTCAACGATGTCGTCATATCGCTAAACGCCGTGCAGCCCTACGATTGGCAAGCCTTTTTGAGCGCGCGCCTCGAAGGACATGGTCCCGGCGCGCCGCTGGACGGCATCAGCCGCGCGGGTTGGAAATTGGTGTATGGCGAAACACCCACGGATTTCTTCAAGGACGTCGAAGCCTACCGGCAAGTTTCTGATTTTTACTATTCGATCGGCGTGACGCTCGACAGCACCGGCCGTATCGTGGATGTTTTGTGGAATAGCCCGGCGTTCAAGGCGGGACTCTCGAGAGGGTTTATCGTTGTCGCGGTCAACAGCAAGACTTATAAACCGGAGTTGCTGAAAAGCGCGATCGGTGCGGCGAAAGTCGATCATCAAGCGATCGAGCTGTTGCTCCGCCAAGCGGACCGCTACCAGACCACGCGAATCGAGTACTACGAAGGGCTGAAATATCCGAAGCTCGAGCGCATCGATGGTACTCCCGACCGTCTTGAAGCGATTTTCAAGCCGCTGCCTTAGGCCGCGCACGGCGCCGGGTCAGTCGCTCGGTACGAAGATCGCCAGGAGTATGTAAACCAATAATCCCGTTCCTGCGCATAGGAACAAGACGGTAAAAAAGAGCCGCCACACCCAGGACTCCATGCCGGTCAACCGGCCGAGGCCGCCGCACACGCCGGCGATCCAGCGGTCGGTGCGGCTGCGGCGGAAGGTATTGACCGCCGAGACGAAAGGCGGGGACGGATTCGCGTTTCCGGAATTCAACAACCGCTCCTTCGCACGCGTGAACTCTTCATCCGTCAAAGCGCCACGCGCGCGCAGTTCGTCCAATTTGTGGAGGTCATCACTTAGCGTCATTGCGATCCCCTCTATGCGCAGCATCGTTGGCCGCGGTGCCATTTTGGGCCTGGGTATTCTCGCGTGCCGCTTTGTCTTTTACCTTCTCGCGGTGATGCTCGATGACACACCCTGCGGTGGCTCCCAAAACGGCGTGATGTCCGGCGACGTGGCCGACGACACCGCCAACGGCCGCCCCTTTCAGGCATCCTTTGGCATAGCCCGCGGCGGGCAGCAGCGCGAGAAAGACGGAAATGGCGAGACAGGCAGTAAATTGGCGCATTTTCATTCCCCTGGCGAGTACCGATAGCCTAAATACACCTCACCCGCGCAAAATTGCGCCTGCAAAACGACTTTTTTACAGCTCCAAGATCAAAATACGTCGATACTTACGCGAAAACAACAACCTCATAGTTTCCCAAGGACATTTTTACAATGGCGAGCAAGAACAGCACGTTGGGCAGTCTTATCCGTTTGGTGCGGAAGAAGAACTCTTGGACTCTGCGCCAACTTAGCGAGCGCGTCGGAATACCGCTCTCGACGCTGGCCAAGGTGGAAACCGACAAGCTGTCCCTCACGTATGACAAGCTGCAGCAGTTCACAGCAAGGCTGGGTTTGAGCATGACGGAGTTTCTCGCTCAAGGGGAAATGCCGCCAGCCGATGCGCTGCCGGTCTTTACGGCACGCCGCAGCCTCACCAACAGCGGCAACTCGATTCGGATCTCAACCCCGAACTACGACTACGAGTACCTGTGCGCCGACCTTCGCCAAAAGCGCATGGTGCCCATCCTGACGCGCATCAGGTCAAAAGACATTGCCGAGTTTGGCGAGCCTTTGAAGCATAAGGGTGAAGAATTCATCTTCGTCATCGAAGGCACCATCGAAGTGCATTTGGAATTCTACAATCCGGTGAGGGTCTCCGCGGGGCAGGGCGTCTACATCGACAGCACCATGGGGCATGCCTATGTCGCCAGGGACTGTGAAAGCGCACTGGTGCTCGGCGTTTGTTCGAGCGAGGATCCCAACCTTGCGACCGAGCTGATCAGTCTTGCGGCTAATGAGGCGCAGTCGAACCTGTAAGAAGCGCCGCGGGGCTGCAGCGCGCCTCGCTGGCATTGTTGTCCTTGGATTGACAGCAATTCTCTCATCAGGCTAACTAGGGCGCAAGTTTCTCCAATTAGGCTATGTCCGACATCGCCGCTGCCGCCAAGCACTCGAATTAGCCAAGGATCGTTGACATGCACACCTCCATGCGTTTCCTAGCGGGCACTCTTACGATGGCTGCATTCCTGACTGAAGGCGCCGCGTTGCATGCGGCGCCGGTCAGCATTGAAGAAGTCATGCAGGCGCCGTATCCATCGAGCTTGGTCGCCTCTGCCAAGGGAAATTCCGTCGCGTGGGTATTCGATGCCAAAGGCGTGCGCAATGTTTGGGTGGCTCAAGGTTCGCACGTACGGCAGATCACTGCATACACACTGGATGATGGATTTGATATCGGCGATTTGGCCTTGTCGGCGGACGAGAGTTTCGCGGCGTATGTTCGCGGCGGATCCATCGAAGACGATCTCCCCGCCAACGTCAACAATTCACCCGAGGGTGCTTCGCCTCGAGAAGTATGGGTGATATCTACGGCCGGCGGCACGCCGCGCAAACTGGGGACCGGTCATTCTCCAGGTTTTTCGCCCGACGGCACTCGCCTGGTGTTTGCGGACAAGAGCCGGATCTTCTCGGCTGCGCTCGACGCGGCGTCTGCCGCCCCGCCATTGATCGTGGATCAGGGCCGTATCGCATCCATGACTTTCTCGCCCGATGGCAGGAAGCTGGCGTTTGTAAGCGCGCGCAAGGAGCATTCGCTGGTTGGCGTCTTTGATTTCGCCGCTAAAACCATTACGTGGCTGAGCCCGAGTCTCGATCACGATACTTCTCCGGTATTTTCGGCCGCCGGTACTGAGGTCGCGTTCATTCGGATCGCTTCAGAGAAACATCCGGAATTTGTCTCGAATCGCGCAGGTCAACCTTGGTCGATTTGGGTTGCCGATGCCGCGAGCGGCGAGGGCCGACGCGTGTGGGTGGCGGACAGCGGGGTCGGCAGCACATTTGCGCCCACGCTGGCGCCAAAGAATCTGCTCTGGAATTCGAACGATGAGCTGGTGTTTCCGTGGGAGAAGACCGGGTGGCTGCAGCTCTATGCCATTCCCGCCCGCGGCGGCGCGCCGCATTCGATTACTCACGGGCAATTTGAAGTCGTGCACATGGTCTTGAGTCCCGATCGGCGCCGGTTGGTCTATTCCTCGAATGAGGATGTTGATCGCATGCATGTCTGGACTTTGGACTTCAAGGGCGGCCAGCCCACTCCGACGAGTAAAGGCCATGCGATCGAGGATTACCCGCAGATTGGCGGTGACGGCACGATTTTCGCGCTGCAAAGCGATGCAACCAAGCCGCTGCAGCCTGTGGTGTTGGCGGCGGGCGGGCGCTGGCAGCCGCTTGCACCGGAAGCCGCGGCATCGTTTCCCTCCGCGAAACTGGTGGCGCCGGAAGCAGTGACGTACCCGGCAAAAGACGGACAGCTCGTGCACGCTCAGCTCTTTCTGCCGCGTGACGGCGGGGGCGCCAAGCCGCATCCCGCAATCATGTTTTTCCATGGCGGTCCTCGGCGCCAGATGCTGCTGGGCTTCAATCCCATGGGTGCCTACAACTGGATGTACGCGCTCAATCAGCGCTTAGTCTCAGAAGGCTACATCGTCATTTCGGTCAATTATCGCGGCGGCATCGGCTATGGCCTCGACTATCGCGAGGCTAAGAACTTTGGTCCGGACGGCGGCAGCGAAGTGAACGATATCCTGGGTACCGTGACCTACCTGCAGGGAAGGAAAGATGTCGATGCACGGAAGGTCGGTGTCTGGGGCGGAAGTTATGGGGGTCTCATGACCGCCTTGGCACTGGCACGCGCATCGAAGGATATCGCGGTCGGCGTGGATTACGCGGGCGTATACAACTGGGATACGATGCTCGCATCAGTTGGCGTGCCCGTGGAGCCCGGGGAAGCAACTCGACGCGGTTTTGATTCCTCACCCGTAGCGACCATCGATCAATGGCATTCCCCCGTCCTGGTCGTCCAGGCAGACGACGATCGGAACGTACCGCTGCAGCAATCCTTGGAATTAATAGAGGACCTGCGTCTTCATAACGTTGAGCATGATGAAATCATCATACCGAACGAAATTCACGATCTGGCGCATTACTCATCCTGGATAACGCTGTTCAAAGCGACCGATGCGTACCTGAACCGACATCTGCAGTAGGCCGCGCTCGGCGGTAGTCGGTACCCTATAATCACGGCTGGCTGGCTCGCTGGGGATGAAATGTATTCGAAACTAGTGCCTTCGGCGTGCTTGGTACTCGTCGTATCGATTGCAGTCGCCGCAGATGCGCCAACCACTGATAAGCCGCAATTCGGCGCGTGGGGTCTGGACATCAGCGCCATGGATAGGCAGGTGCTGCCCGGCAATGACTTCAACCGCTACGCATCCGGCGCGTGGCTCGCGCGCACACAAATCCCTGCCGACAAGCCGATGGCTTCGCTGCGTTATCTGATGAACGATCGCACCGAAGAACGGTTGCATGAGTTGATGAACAAGGCCGCCGCAACGACTTCCGCAGAGCCAGGGGATTTGGAGGGCAAGGTCGGCGGGTTTTACAAGGCATTCATGGACGAGGAACGGGTTGAAATGCTGGGCGCAGAGCCGATAGCCGCGGAGCTCAAGGCTATTCGCGCGGCGCGAGGACGCGACGATATGGCCGAATTGATGGGCCGCAACAACACGGATTTTTTCGCGACGATCTTCACGCTGGGAATTGACGTCGACCTGAAAGACGTCACGCACTATGCGCTCTATTCAACTCAGGGAGGGTTGGGTCTTCCGAATCGAGACTATTATCTGGAGCCCTCATTCGCGAAGCAGAAGGCGGCTTATCAGGCCTATGTCGCAAAACTTCTAGATCTCGTGGGCTGGCCGGAATCGCAGGCCAGTGCTGCCGCCGTGGTCGACTTCGAATCCAAGATCGCCGCTGCGAGCTGGAGCAGGGCGGAACAGCGCGACGTCGACAAGACCTACAATCCGACCAAGACTGGCGATCTGGCCGCCCTGACACCCGGCTTTGCCTGGTCTCGTTTCTTGGGAGGGGCCGGCGTCGGCAGCATTGATCGGGTCATTGTGGCGGAGAAGTCCGCCTTCGTGCGCATCGGCGCGGTGTACCAATCGACTCCGCTCGATGTCCTGAAGGCCTGGCAGGCGTTCACGGTGGCCGACAACGCCGGATTCTATCTTTCGAAGTCGTTCACCAGCGCGAGATCGGAATTTCGCGACAAGATTCTTTCCGGCCAGCTGCTTGAGCCGGCGCGGTGGAAGAGAGCGGTCCATGCCGTGAGTGGCGCGGATTGCTCGGGTGATCGTGTTGATTGCTTCGGAAACTTAGGGTTCGGCGTCGGTCAGTTGTACACGGCGCGCTACTTTCCCCCCGCGGCGAAGGCCAAAATTGAAGCGCTGGTGGCGAATGTCAAGGGCGCCATGCGGGCGCGCCTGGAGCGCCTGGATTGGATGACCCCGGCCACCAAAGCGGAAGCGCTAAAGAAGCTCGATACGTATCAAATCAAGGTGGGCTATCCCGATCATGCGCGCGATTACTCCGCGGTTCAGATTCGGTCCGATGATCTTCTGGGCGATGTGCGCCGCACGGCCGGTGCAGACTGGCATTTCTATGTATCGCGGCTCAAGGGTCGCGTGGACCGCGCCGACTGGTCGATGACGCCTCAGACGAATGACGCCTACAACGGCTCGCTGCGCGACATCGTGTTTCCGGCCGGCATTCTGCAGCCGCCGATATTCGATCCCGCCGCCGATCCGGCCATCAACTATGGCGCGATCGGCGGCGTGATCGGGCACGAATTGACGCACGGTTTCGATGACGAAGGACGCAAGCTCGACTCCTCGGGACAATTGCGCGACTGGTGGACCGCGGCTGATGCCGCGGCCTTTGAGGCGCGGGCGAAGAAACTGGGATCGCAATACTCCGCTTACGAGCCGGTTTCCGGCGCGCACATCAATGGTGATCTGACCATGGGTGAAAATATCGCGGATCTTGGCGGATTGAATGTGGCGCTGGAGGCCTATCATCGTTCGTTAAATGGCGCGCCCGCGGCGGTGATCGACGGATTCACCGGCGATCAGCGCGTGTTTCTCGGCTGGGCGCAGGCGTGGCGCGGCAAGGTTCGGGAGGACTATATACGCAAGCAAGTCGCTTCCGATGAGCACTCGCCGCGCGCCTTCCGTGTGATCGGACCGACGCGCAACATTGACGACTGGTATGCAGCCTTCGGCGTCAAGCCCGGAGAGACCTACTATCTGCCGGCGGATCAGCGCGTTCGCATCTGGTGAGCGGATCTATTTGTGAATTTTGGCCGCAATCTTGATCTCGGTACTTGAATGCCGGTCCACGCGGGAAAAGGCGCCGAATGCGTTTCACCAAAGCAATAGTTCGCCTTCCCGGCGAAAATTTTTCGCAAGGCCTGACGATGTCGGAGCCGCGGTGCGGCCCTGATTTTCGCAAGGCGCTCGAGCAGCATGCCGCGTACCGGCGCGCGCTGGAGGCGTGCGGAGTCGATGTGACTGTGATGCCTGCGGATGACGGTTATCCGGACGGTACTTTCGTCGAGGATACTTTCGTCATTGCGGAAAGAGTGGCGATCGCGACGCGACCCGGCGCAAAAACGCGAATGGGTGAAGTCGAATCGGTGGCCAAGGCGGTGCAAGAGCTGCGGCCGCACTTGGAGCGGATCAAGGCGCCGGGCACGCTGGACGGCGGCGATATTTGCCAAGTGGACGATCACTTCCTGATTGGATTGTCCGCGCGCACCAATGAAGCCGGCGCCGCTCAGTTGGCAGCCATTCTTGCACGCTATCAATACACTTCCTCGACGATCGATATACGCCACCATCCATCCCTATTGCATCTTAAGTCCGGGATCGCTTATTTGGGCGAACGGCGTTTCTTGATTGCCTCGGGGTTT